>ERZ1023641.212-NODE-212-length-19695-cov-10.317719_pt1 | contig 19695 bp, 29 predicted proteins | sample MGYA00380335_ERZ1023641 | MGnify/ENA primary metagenome ERZ1023641 (study PRJEB33179, sample SAMN07448970) | human gut metagenome | biome: Human-gut; feature: Human associated habitat; material: Faeces | host: Homo sapiens | place: India: Bhopal | collected... | reverse complement strand
AATATATATACGATGGTTTTGATATGGGTCTATGTCATGTTAAAACGTTGATAATCAGTTGATAAAAGAATTTTTGATAGAGTTGTTAAAGAATTTGCCAGTTCCTCGTATTTTTGCACACGTAATCGGTTACATGTGTGAATAAACAAAATGTACAACTTTTATTTCTTTAGGAATTATGGCAGAAGAAGTAATTAAGACTACCTCTTGTTGCAACGATGCAATGATGGGTGGTTTGCTTGGAGCGATGGCAAATCGTGACAGCAATCCTTTGGCAATGGCGGCTATGATGCGTAACCGTGACGATGCCGACATGTGGAACAATCCATTTGCCTACATGATGATGATGGGTGTGATGAAGTGGATGTATGGCGACAACTGGAACAACCGTGACAATGGCGCAGATGTGCAGCGTGCGGAGATTCAGAGTCAAATCGAGAGCTTGCGCAACCAGATGGCTGACAACCAGAATAGCAACTTGCTGATGGGTGCCATTCAGGGTAACGGCAACGACCTTAAGATGTTGGCAAGCAATCTGAACTGTGACTTCAACGCCTTGCAGAACTCTATCTGTGGCATCCAGGCAGGCATCCAGCAGCTTGGCGGTCAGGTAGGATTCTCGGCAGAGCGAGTAATCAACGCGATTTCACAAGGTGACTTGCAGATGACAATTGCGCTTAAGGATTGCTGCTGCCAGACGCAGCAGAACATTATCCGTATGGGTTATGAGAACCAGATGGGCCAGAAGGACATCGTTAACCAGATGCAGCAGGGCTTTAGCTATACCAACACTGGTATAGAAAGAACTGCTTCGAACCTCGGTTTCCAGATGCAGCAAGACAAGTGTGACGTCATCCGTGCAGGTGAGAACAACACCCAGCGCATCATCGACACCTTGACAGGGCATTGGAGCCAGGAGCAAGCAAACGAGATTCAGGACTTGAAGTTTAAGAACTCTCAGTTGCAGCAGAACATCTACCTTGCCAATCTGATGAATGGCGGTTGCGGATGTGGCGCAGGTGTAGCAGGTGGCTATCAGTAAAAAAAGTAAAGAATGAAACAGAAGCGTAGTGGTATGAACAAGATTTCTCCAGTGGGTTTGGCTACTACAGCATTGGTAGCCAACCAAGTTTCAGTCTTAGCTACTTACAATGAGAAGCTTTGCAGACCTTATTGCGTGAATGGCAGCGTGCAGCCACAGACAAGCATAACCTACAGTTATGAGCAGCCTATCCTGAATGGTACAACGGTGTTTGTGCCTATCGTGGCGACAATCTCCATCATTTCGCCTGTAATAGGCAACAAAAACATGATGAGAGCACAGCCGTTGATTTACACGGAAAGATGGGTAGCAGCCTTCCAAGGGCAGACAGCACTGCCAACGGCTGTAACTATCGCCAGTGTTGGCAGAACGCAAAAGGCTAACGATGTGGTATGTGGAAAGGCTAGAGGCCTGAGCATATTTGACAGTCTAACCGTAGCATTGACTACTGCTTAGTATCATTATAGAGGGAAATGGTGGATGGTGTGTAAGCCATCGTTTCCCTCGCATTATCCATTTAAAACGATACGATTATGATATTCAGAGACTTGAAGGCTGGATTTCCAATCTATCTATTTGATAGAGCCAGCAGAAAATTTAAACAAGGTAAGGTGACGACCAATCCATGCCCTGACTTTGAGAATGGCAAGCAGAACGTAATGGCTGCTATGCCTGGAATGCCTAATTATGGGGCAAGGAACGTGAAAGTAAACGTACAAACTGAGGATGGCAAGCAGTCTATCTATTCGGTAGTTGATACTGAGCAAACAGCATACAGCGACACCCTTGTAATCTCTTGTAGTAAGGAGAGTATCATCAACGAGGTAAACGCATTGAAGAACCAAGCCAATGACATCATCAATAAGATGCCGGACTTCGAGCAGACCGTAAAGGACTGTGATCAACTTCTCTCAGAGTTGGACACATCATTTCGTGACCAGCAGAGAACAAATCAGCGACTTGACAACATGGAAAACAAGTTGGACGAGATTTTCAAATACGTCAAATCACAAAAACAAGAATGATATGAACTTAGTGGAACTTATTACAAAATATCAGAGTGATGCCACACCGGAGCAGATGGTGAAGGTAACCAAGATCATCGGCAAGTTTGTGGCTATGCACGCTACGGAAGAAGACCTCCTGAAACTCTACAAGGAGATTTATGGGGTTGTGGGTAACGGCCACTTCAATGACTTCTTTGCTGAGGCTCAGATCAAGAAGATGGTGTTTGAGGATGACAAGGAGGTAGAGCATCGTGCTCCTTACTATACCATGGCCAAGACGCAGGAAATCTATGAGACGGTGAAGGACGAGATTAGACCTTACAACCAATGGGATTTTGCCGTGGTGCTGAATATGATCTTCTCTGACAACTATAATCTGATGAAGAAGTGGTTCCCGGAGGACAGCGAAGAGCAGTTGATGGATAAAATGGTGGATCTTGCCGTAAATTGGCTGAGGGATGATGATAACCCTTATGGCCATTGTAAGGCTTGGGGGTACTTCAATCACTAAATTAGTTAAGAGTGAAGAATCCAATTGCTTTTCAGACGAGTGTTTAATTTCCATAATGACCTAAGATATATAAAAGAAAACTATCAGAAGAAGAGAATGCAGGCAGAAAATGGGCTTGTGTTCTCTTTTTTCGTATGAAGTTGCGCAACTTATCACAGAGAACTGGGAATGATGGCTTATATTTGCATCGTTTCCATAACGGAGTGGGGACGGATAAATGAAAAAGAAAATGAATGATATTCGAGGTTACTTAATTGGGACGATATGGACTTTTCTGAGTCTGCTGGTTCCCATCAGGGATTTTATGATTGCCATGATGGTATTATTTGGCCTTAACCTGGTGTTTGGCATCGTGGCTGCAGTGTTTAACGGTGAAGAATGGAGCTGGAAGAAATTCGGTATGTTCTTCGTATGCTGTGCAGTGTTCTTCGTGACGGTGGCTGCATTGTTTATTATCGGTCATTTCTTGCATTCTGATACAGAGGCTCTGTTTTGCGTGAAGTGGGTGTGTATAGCTGCAACCTATCTGTTCACGACCAACATATTGAAGAACCTGAGACGGATGTTAGTGTCAGATACGCCCTTTTATAAACTTGTGGACTATGCCTATTATGCGCTGACACTTGGATTCGTAGAGAAATTCCCGATGTTTAAGAAGTATCAAGAATATAAAAACAATAAAGAAAATGGAAATGAAGGAAATAACTAAGGAGCAGATACTGAAGATTATGCCGAGTGCGAAAAAGAGGGTAGATAAATATTTGCCTTATTTCAACAAATTGGCAGAGAAGTATCACATCAATACAAAAATACGATGGGCACACTTCCTTGCCCAGATAGCGCATGAAAGCGGTGAACTTCTTTATACCCATGAACTAGGAAAGAACTCTTATTTCACGAAGTATGAGAAGGGATCACTTGGAAAGATGCTTGGCAACAGGCATAAGGGCGATGGTGCCAAGTATAAGGGCAGAGGCTTCATCCAGTTGACCGGCCGAAGTAACTACTCAATATTCCAGGTCTACAGTATGCAGCCTGTGTTGGAGCATCCGGAGTTGCTGGAACAGCCGGAACTTTGCGTTGACGTATCGATGTGGTTCTGGGAGGCGCATGGGCTGAACGAACTGGCTGATGCGGATGATGTGTTGAGAATTACGAAAAAGATAAATGGAGGCACAAATGGACTGGCGAGTAGAAAGAAGTATCTTGCCAGGGGTATGGTTGCCTTATAAACAGGATAGCTTATGAAATCGAAACATTTAATTATCTACCTGTTCGTTTGGATAGCTTATTTCTCAATGTTGTTTCTGACGAGTTGTAAGACGAAGACTGTGACGCAGGAACATTATATTACGGACCAAACAAAGACCAAAAGTTCGGATGCCTCCTGGCAGGAGCGATTTATCTCTGCTTTTGAGCAGATGGCAAATAGCAGAATCCAGGAGCACGAAACATCTGTCAAGGAAACTACCCATACAAAGGATAGTACTTCAACCACTGTAGACCAGAATGGAAAGCCTATCAAGACAGAGTCATGGCACTCTGTTGTGACCAACAGGAACACAAAAGAGGTGCTGAGGCTAAAGGATTCCATTAACATCATATCTAAGAAGGTAGATAAATATCAACTTCTTATGGTTAAAAAAGATTCGCTGATTCGGTTAAAGCAAGACTCTATTAACATTATGAGGCGAGAACTAACCAAGAATGAGCAGCGACTTGTGACTATAGGGAAGGTAAGTCTTGGCGCGTTAATAGGTATTATCATGGCCATCACTATTCTTGTTTGGTTATGGCATCGTAGAAAAAATGTGATCAAGTATGAAGACAATAACAATTAAAATCATCAAGAAGAGCGTAATGAGCGTGGTAGAAGGACTATCTGCCACCATTGCGCAGCATAACCCGGAAGTGGACTTCCAAAGCGTATGGGCCAGTGATGCAGAAGAGGCTAAACTGGATATATACTATAGGGAGGCGATAACCGACTTAGAGAATTTTCTTGCGAGGTTTTCTTCTTCGACCACACAGAAGTTTGATTTGCAGGCTCTGGCTGATGATTTCTCTATCAATATAGTGACACTTGCTTCTTGGCCGCCAAGGTTAAGTGGTGTGCTGAGCAATCAGATTCAGAACTATCTTGTGCATGCAATCATTGCCGGGTGGCTGAGCGATTTTCCGGATATGGCTCATACGGACTATGCCAGTATGGGAGCGAGTGACCTTGATGCCATTAAGGAGATTTTGTTAAAGAAAGACTTTAGTTTTGCTGAGGCTGAAAGAAAAGCCGATGATACAACGAAAGAAGGCTCTTCTGCCAGTGATACATCAGTCAGAGCAGTGGACCTTAACGAAAAGGCTGGTTCTTCTCCTATGGCTTCGGCAAGAAGTTGGGATGAAATAGGTAAGCAGAAGAATGCGCAGGCAACTACCGGGCGGTCTGTAGATGCTGAGGCTAAAAGTCAGAATGAACTGGATGCTGAGGCTCGAAATGTGGACGAAGTAGATAAGGATGGCCAGAGTGGGCCGAAAGGGTCTGAGCGCAATCAGGACTTCGTTTCGCAGCATTTTCATCAGGATCGTGTAGACTGGAGCGGAGGCAGGCCACCTTATGAACTGAGGTAGATTTATTAATCATCTAAATATTTCGAAATATGGATAGTAAACTAATTACTTTGAACTTTAGCATGGAGCAGGTATGTAATGACATATTGGCCCGATGCTATGTGTTGAGCCAGGGACTGGTAGATGATGCCCAGAAGGACATCAGAGCCACTATCGAAAGCCCTGACAGTAAAGAGACTCGCAGCATTATCAACCGCGCAGTAACAGAAGCCATCGGCAATATCAAGGTTGCAGCTCAGCGTTATCTGACCTCAGGTAGAGTGGAGGATAACAACAATCTGGAGCGACTTGTGAAGGGTACGAAGAAGTATGTGTACACCGATAACAACAACGGCACATGGACTGAGGTTGTGACCACAAGCATCATCGGCCAGGAAGATGAGGAAGTGACTTCTACCGTAACCAAGGCTGGTAATGATCGGGAGGAAAGTATCTATGAGACTGTTACCCTGAAACTGGAGATTCCGAACTGGAACGTGGCTGTGACGGATGCGCTTAAGAGCAATATGCATCGGTATATGGTTGACTATACGATGAGTCAATTTTTGCAGGATCAGTATGCAGATAAGGCTGGACAGTATGGGGAGAGTGCTACAGCAGACTTCAATAATATGAAGAGCAACCTGTTAAGCCGGGATAACTATACTTTGAGACGGCCGAGCTTTACTTAATGAAACTTTTTTTCCTTCTTTCGTTTTAGGTGTGTTTATGGAAAGAGCCTTCGCTTCGGGATAACTCCTGATTTGTGCGAAGGCTCTTGTTCTTTGACATGGCTTAGAAAGCCATGGAACGGTGGTTTTTCTGCTAGAACTTGCTGAAACGCCTGATGATTTCGAGGCGCGTATCAAAGTATTGATTCATTGATTTCATCTTCAGGTATAGGGCGATGCGGAAGAAACGATAGCTGTGAGTAGCCATGTAGCTGGACTTCATGCCGCCCAAGCGACCGATGTAATGCCAATTCTGATTATCATTGCTACCATATAACCACATGATTGGTATGCTGCCAGACGTGAGGGAATGGATATAGCCTGTAATGGAATCAGGTACGTTATCTTCATCGAACTTCAAGGTACGAGTAACTATGATACCATGATACTCTTTTGGATCTTTGTAATCGTGACCCTTATCAAGCACCATCACGCTGCCATCCCTATATTGTATGTAGGGGTGTGGGTAGGAATTGATAGCCGTAAGCACATTTTGTATAAGAAAAGTGCTCCAGGCATTATCCTTGATAGAATAGCAGAGTGCCACCGTATCAGCCGTAGAGGCCCTACTCGTCTGCGTAACATCCAGACATAAGATGCGAGAGTTTTTGTAGTCGTAGATAACCTGACAATGCTGGAAGAACTCTATTGGCGATGAAGTAAAATCTATGAGTTGACGCATCTGAGCCTTGATTGTCTTGACGGATTCGCTATCCCCTTCTGCATCAACGAAGAAGTTGAGGAACTTACCTAAGCTACCGGAAATGTTGAAGCCGGGACCATCTAAGACATCGGACATGGAAACCACTTGTGACTCTGCTATGCGACTGAGGGAGCGGTTTGTGGCGAAGATAACAGACTGGTCTAACTGTGTGATAGACTTCGGATTGCTGCATACCTCGCGGCTGATGGGGTGGATGCTGCTATAAGTGCCTTTGGAAGAGACTTCCATCGCCCAGATACCATCGGTAGAGAATGCCATCAATGGGTACTGACCAAACTGACCTTGGGAGAGAGCACGCGTGGTGGAGGCTATGCCCTGGATGGTTCCGATGCCCACGGTGTTGATGCCGTTAAGAGGGAAAATGAAGGGATTGTCGGACTCGGATGTGTAAATCTTGGACGGCATATAAACGACATTATCAACGGAGTAAGTAAATTCACTAACCTCATATTTACTGTAATCAGATGTAAAGAAACTGAGATGCATGGCTCCATTGAGTTCTGCACACTCGGTGAGAGGGAAGGAGTAGATATGTGAAGAGGCTTCACCGCTGGTATTTATTAAAGTGCAGAAGAACACCATCTTTGTAGCGCGAGAGTCTGGATAGAATTTCATAGAGTTGAACAAGCCAGCTCTGTTTATATTCCATATTGATACACTCTTCTCTACAATCTTCTGGCCTTCGGTAGTTTCTATAACCGTAACGATTTTGTTTATACCAAGGGATTTTTCAGAATTATCGAGATTCACGAAAAAGCGGCAGCCCTCAGGGAACATAGAAAGTCCAAAACCATCAAAAAGAGTCTCGGATATTCCGTAGACATTAAGTCGGTGGTTGTAGACGTAAGCACCTTCGGCGGTTATAAGGTTGTGGCTTTTGTAGTCGTCCTTCATCTGCTGCTGTAGCGAAACGTTGGCTATTACTGATTTGTCAACAGGCAGGTTTGTGCTAACAGCCGGAAAGTTACTGATGCTTTCCAAATCGAGCGATGCGATCTTGAAGAAGGAAGATGTATTACGTATCTTCTGGCAATAGTTCTCATCTGTCAGTGATGGTATCTCAGCAAGAGACACGTTGTGAAACCCGCCTTTATAAATATATGCACCACTTGATGGCGCATACGAAATAATCCAGTCCTGATCAGGGCACACGTTTCGCATTGTATAGTCGACAGTCTTCAACACAAACTTATTAATACGCTGAGAGCTGTCTGTCTTGGTAATGGGCGGTGTGATATACACATCTATGGACCGAACAATGTTTTTCCATTTCTGCAGCTCGCTAAAGACATCTCTCTGGCAAGCATACATTAAAGCGACATTACGAGGCTGATACATTAGGACGTTATTGCTTGCAGTAAAAGAATATTCCTTTCCGTAAGCATCTTTTCTGTTATACTTTAATGTGTCTGTATACAACTGAACCTTTGATGCGCTCACCACTCTTCCAAAGTCGTCGTACTTTACGTCGCTGGCATCAATAGCAGTATCATCATTTCGTGGTGTTTTCGTGCCAGCCCACGACACGACATTCATGTTATATACCCTGTAATTGTTTGGTATGAGTACGGGCATAAGAATGGGAGCAGAGTGCAGAATTGTGGATCCGTCATATAGACGATAACAATAACGTACCATAAAATTGGCATAGAAACGTCCGTTCTTTGCGATGAGGCTGTTTGTACGATTGATAAGTGCCCAAATGCTTTCGGTTAATTCAGCCTGTTTCTCCAGTTTAACGTCAGCAACGGCATCTCCAGGTTTATACGCTTTGCTTTCTACAATATTCAAGAGATTGCTTACATTCTCCGTTGATACCTGGAAAGCAACCGTAAATCCATCTGCCGAACCTGTAATATCGATTCCACCTGTTTCGTAATTCTCGGGTTGGTCTTCTCTACTGAGAGAAAAAAGAATCCTCATAAATGGCGGCTTCTGTCCCAAGTATTCGTATTTATCTTTGATCCATACAGCATAGTGTATGCCATCGGTAGCCACGATGATGAGCGTGTTGCCGATGGAGTTGATAGAGATCACGGTGGATTCGTAGTCGAAGGACTTGATAGGTGTGGACGAGCCTAAGGTGCCATCCTGCATGAACCAATAAATGGAGGATGAGGCTATGGCTATGAGGTGGTGGTAACTGCCAGTTTCGTGTACATAAAGAATCTTAGCCACAACACCATTAATGGTGAGTGGCTGAGAGAGGGGTGTTCCTGTGACAATAGAAGGGCGCAATGCGCCATCATGCAGCTCAAGATTGCCGCAGAGGGATAGCGCACCATTTTCTACTGCCATTTCATCAGGAGTGAGGCTGAGGCCTTTGTATCTAATTGATTGTTGCATATTTCTTAATGTTTAATATTTTATTATCGACAATGCTCGCTGTCGGCCCTATTGACGATTGCTAAGGCTGGACAACTGACGCCATCTACATTGAGATTGATGGTTTCATTAGCCGTAACCAGTTCTATCTGCTTAGTACCAGTCGGGATATTCGGTATGTATCTAAATAAGAAACTGACGGTAGAAACATTACTGGCATGGAGCTGCCCCTTACGGCCAGACAGTTTGATGCATACATTTTTAGCTTCTAACTCCGGTGTGGACTTGATGACATACATCTGCTTACTTGGATTATAGAAACAGAAACAAATCTTATCACCCGGATGGAGATCCAACAGTTTGCAAGGACTAGACCTTAGAGTGATACGCCCATTCAGATTAAGGGCAAGTCCTCGCTTCTGTACGCGAGGACGATTGAGAATAATGACATCATTTGTTAGCTTCATGATCTGTAGGTTTATGGAGCCAGAAACGGAAATAATCGTTTTCGGCATCCTGGTTGCGTACTTTTACATATTCTCTGGTAACATAAAAATGCTTCTTGCTGAGAGTAGGGTTGAGGTTGTAATCATTCAACATCATTGCTGGCTCAACTCTGCCATCGAAGGAAATCTCGTACCAGTAGCGATGGAGAAAGAACCATGGACGAAGACGGACCTCCTGAATGGTGGTGTAATTACTCTTGTCTGCCCGGCACGGTACGATGCTCCAGCTACCATCCTGCCAATGCTCTGTGGTCACTTCTCCACCTGGTGCCATTTCATGTTTCTTGATGATGGACTTTTGTATTTTGACGAGAAGGCAAACATCAGCCGTGAAAACTTTAGCCATTTTTCCATGGCAGAGCATGACGAAGCGGCCTTTCTTATCAGGAAGTAGGCTACGCTGTTTGCCCGGCTTATTGATGACACAGACGGTGGAGAGGTACTTATGTCGAGCCATGGAGAGAAAATCGGGCAGTTTCGCCTTGGCGTGCATGCGGTCGATGACCTTCTGAACCTTTTTGAAGTTTTTCTCCGCCTGAGTCTCATGAATAGTGACCGGAGATTGAGGTAACTGATCTTTTCCTTTTTGCTCACGAATCTTCTTAACGTTTTCACGAACCTGCTTCTTAGACGGTATTTCCAGAAGATGCCCCGTTTTCTTATCAAGTCTGTATCTTGTTTTTTGCTTTTCCATAATGAGTAGTCTTTAAATGTTGCCAGAGTTGAGGCAAATGATTTCGAAATGATGATTCTCGCAGATGTCGTTGCCGTTGGCCATACGATGATTGAAGGAGCAAGGGATATGCTTGTTGTACAGATCACACTGGAAGCAATGTTCAGGCACTTCTTCCTGTTCTTTGCTGTCTCCATTATCAGTTGCAGGCATCTTACTTGGTACAGCCCTGACAACACGGCCAAAGTGGTCATAAAGTTGACCGGGAACGATACAGGTTGCTTCACGGAGGGATGGGAGATTGTAACCCATCTTACGGATAAACCAGAGGCGTAGGTAAATGATTAAACGTTTCAACTTCTTCATATATGATTGATGTTTTATATTAATAATCTGGGTAAAGGTACGAGAAAAATGAGGATAAAAAGTGATAACTTGCGCAACTTAGCTTGTTGAGAACCAAATTGCGCAAGAGTTGTCAGTGATTACTCGGTTTTACCGTCCTTCTCTTTCTGCTTGTTATCAGTGGAAGGCTCATGCTCGAAGACATCAAAAATCTTGGTCTCGCTGAGACTCTTCATCTCATAGTCAATCATGGTCTTTCCCATGACCTCATCTACATAACGCTTGGCACGCTCGATGCTCTTGGCTTGGATAAGGTAGTTGACATAGGTACGCTTCTCCTTCTCTGTTTTCTCATTAATGGTGATGAAAGCCAAACGAGCCTTGAACCAAAGATCATCGTCATCAATATCAGAGAAGAAAATCTCATTGTAGTTGGCTGGGTTGATGTTGGCAATCTTAAGTTCACCAGATACATAGACTGCCATGTTATCGATGATGCTTGCTTCTGCTTCGGTGAAGGAGAGGGCATCAACAACATACAGCTCGTTTACCAATTTCTCGCTTCCATCCTCCTGAGTCTTCTCATAGCGTACCTTGCACTCGAACCATGTACTTGTACGAGAGCGGAGGGAAGAACCATTACCTGTGCCAATGAAGGACACCTTTGTCTGGTTCTGAGACTTGTCTTGTGTCTTAGCCTCTTCCTGAGGATTGTTTTCTGTCTTGTTCATAATCTTAAGAATTTAAATTGTTATTAATGATTTTGTCTATCTCTTCCTGAGGTAGCTGTTTTCCGTCTTTGCCAAGATATTCCTTGCAGATAAAATACATGGTTCCAGGATGGTCGGGATGGCGGTAGTGATCATTCAACTCTATATTGGCAAGCTGCTCATCCGAGGAATTAAATATAGAACGAGCCTGATGTGCTCTTGGCATACGTTCCATGACGTGGTACTGGATGATGTAGCCATCTTTCTTTATCTGCTCGTCTTTGAGACGTATGAGCATCTTATCTATCTTGTCTTCTTTCTCCTTGATGGTCTTGAAGAGGGAGTTGACCAGCTCCTTGTCGGGCTGTAGCTTCTTCTTCTCTTTGAAATATTGGATGGTTGAGGCTCTAAGTTCTGCCACCAGAAGGAAAAATGTGCCGTTGTCGTTCTGAGGGACATCATTTCCGTCTGCCTTCATGATGATGCCATCAACACGCTTTTCAAGTTCGATGGACTGGCGCAGCATCTTCTTATCGCGGTGTGCCCAATATTCCTTTTCCGTGGTTCGCATAGCTGAAACCAGCTTGCGAAAGGATAATACTGATTCTTCACTCATATCTTATTTGATACCTAAAGTTTGTTTGACTTTTCTGATGCGTTCCTGCTCCTTGGGGAGGAGGTTGCCTTTTTCGTCTATTCGGCAGAGGAGTCTGAGATTTGGCTTGATGGTAATCCACTTATGGAGACCATCGTGTTCACGCTTTATCTGTCGAAGTTGGGCTTCTTGCAGTCTTTCACTCAAATGCTGCTCATGACGAAGTTTATTGATTTCGTTCTGTATTCTGTCCATTGTTAAATTCTTCTGAAGGTATTGTATCTAATATTGAATCCCATTGATCATACCCCACAATATCTAATGCTCTTATAACATCGCGCACTTTTACAAAGGTATAATCATTCTTATATTTCATATTGTCAATATCATGAAACTTAAAAGTACAAGCTTGTAGATATTCTTTGAAACGCTTCTTTTCTTCTATAGAGAGGTATGATGTACGAGAGAGAGAAGTTTCATCAAAACGCTTATCTATCATCTCTAAAAACTTGTCTTGGCTCAAATTGAGGTTTCCAACTTCAACCTTTAACCTGGATAGAGCTTCTTCCGCATCGTTCAAACGAGATATTTTTCTTTTGACAGTATCGGAAGCAGAAGCTAACACCTCTAGAGATCTTTTTAGATTGGCATCATTTTTCTTGATAGTTTCTCTGTATGAGATAAGTTCATCACGCTGCTCTTGAATAATTCGACTTAAACGCCTGTTTCTTTCATCAAAGCGAACTTTGAAGTTCTTGTCTCTTAACGTGGAAGAGACGATGCCTAGCGTGATAACAAAGACCACGCTGAGGCAGATAATTAATGTTATTGTTACATACATAATTGTATTTTTTTATTGTTCACACTTATTTCTTGTCTGGAAAATCCTCCAACAATTCAATACGAGTTCTTAAAATATCGTGGTAATGTCTCATTGCATGATATTGAGAAAACATCAATGCTGTCTGAGCAGGTCCGCATTTTTCAACGATCTTGTCGTAATCATTCTCATTAAAGAAACCATTGAGTTTATAAAAACGGTCTTCCAACTCTTTTAACTCAATATTGAGACGGTCCTTGAAGTCTTCTGCTATCTGGTATGATTTTTCGAATACTTCTTTAGGGGACCATGAATCGTAGGTACTGCCATCTGGGTTAGTGTACTGGACGTGATAGCCAGATCTCCACTCATGATTATCATCGTTTTTACGAGCAAAACCTTTAGCCACTGCGGTTGCTTCATCCATAGGTGCAGCCATAACCTCTTTTGTACCGATGTACGTTTTCAATTTTGTTGTTTCCATAATTGTATTTTTTATTGTTCACACTTTTGAATTATCTGTGCTAGAATGCTTTCAACACCTTTTGGCTTGAAGAAGCGATTGGCATTGAGGAGAGACAGGGCTTCTTTAGCACTCTGGTTGATGGATGGCAAGCGACCAGCTTTCTTCATGTAAATTTTGTAATCTGCTTCCAATTGCTGTTTGTATGCCTTGCCCTTGGCAAGATAGTCTGCTTCAAGGTCTATACCCTTCTTCTTGTATACATAAATGAGATCAGCTTCTTTTTGGGCGTACATGTCTTCGAGAGACTTTTTCTTGGCATCCAACTTCTTCTCTTTCTCATTGTATCTCTGAACAGAGGATTCGTAACTTGCACGTGATTCGTCTCGCTGTTGGATGCTACGCTTCACCTCGTCCTTCATGTGCTCCTCAACCTTCAGGCGCACATCTTCAAAGCCAAGGTAAGACTCAGAGGTCTCAACAGTGCGTCTTGGCTTATCATCTTGTGAATACAAAGGGTCTTTGTCAATGCCACCCATTCTACAAAATGGGTCACTGAATCTCTCGTACTCTATTTGCACTTCCTTGCGGATGATAACTCTGGAACCGTCTTTGAGGGACGCAATGGTCTTATCCTTCTCTTTGACGGTTTCTTCTAATTCCTTTACTCGATTCTTCAAGGTTTCGAACTCTGAATAATCTACATTTACTACAGCCATAATTGTTATGATTTAAATTTAATTGTTACATTTTTCTGCATTCTCTATTGGGATGTCGTACCATGGAAGAGAATAACCTTTATCCTTCATTTCTTCTGGCAATTGACAGCGATAATAGCTGCCAAAGAAATTTTGCCAGACTTTATCCACCTCCAAAATCGTATCTTCTGGAAGCTCTGGCTTCGGCTTAAACCATGGGCGTGGATATTTTGTCGTTTCGTGAACATCCTGAGCGCACTTTGTTGGTTTGATTAATTTTATCTTCATTTTTACTTCTTTTCTTTATTAAATTTTATTGCTTTTCTTGCCAGTTTTCCTAAAGTCGAAGAACTAGCTTCAGGAAAGCGTTCCTTGACCTTCATTTCTTCCAAGACCTCATAGGGGTCAATATCTACGGTTACATCTATGTCCATGATTTTTCTTGTTTTTAAAGTTCAACTTTAGCATCAGCTTTATCCTCATTGCAATTGCAATGAGGTGTGACTATGATTGTGATGTTCTCGTCAATACGGAAGTACGCCCAAACTTCGCTATCTTTCTTAGCTTTTGAGAGAAGCGTGATGTGATTTTTGCCCAAAAGAAATAAAGCATCAATTATTGCTTTTATATGCTGATTGTTGATAAAGAATCCGTCAAGCTCTATGATGGCATTATATTCTGGTTCATAACACTTTCTGATATTTCGCTTAAAAAAGCCAAAACCATCGCATGCTGGACAGTTAAAGTCTTGATAATGGGTCTTTCCATTATTATCAGTATACTCCCATACTACTGAACCTATACCATCGCATTCGTTGCAATTTTCCTTATCATATTCCTCATATTCTACTTTCGGCAGAGAATCGTATGCTTTCTGTAGGCTTAATAGAGGGATATTCAGTTCCTGCTCTACAGGAGGAAGTTTAAGATTAAACTTTTCTGTTCTCTCATACTCGCCCTGACAGACTTCTGCATTGATGTAGATAGCCTTGTGGCAATCAGAAGCAAAAACCTTGTTGTCTTTGAGAAGAGGCATTACAGAGAGGCTTCCTTTGCTGTGGAACAGTCCTAGCAGCTTCTTTTCGTCTACATTTTCATATCCTTTCATAGTTCTGCCTCCTTCTGTTCTATAGGTTTACGCTTCCAGCCTTTGCATGCTGGCTCCCAGAAGAAATGATGGTTGGAATAGCGGAAGCAATTGCCCAGACGCTTGGACTCTTTTCTGAGGGTGAAGAAAACACAGTTCTGGCAGTGTTTTCTGTTGCTTCTCGCTATCAAATACAGATAGAGGACTGCTATAGAGCAGATGAGAAGCATAAAGAGGATGAATGTTAATTCTGTTTGCATAGTTACTTCTTGCTTTTGGTGATTTTATTTAATAACTTCTTGTTAGCCTCGGTTGCCGGATCAGAGTGATAGACTACGCTGATGTCCTGCCGGGCAGAGAGAGGAGCGTGGCGCATGTAGTCATCGACTTGCTGCTTCACTTTCTCTAATGAGCGACAGAGGACGTATTTATAGCCTGCTGCTTCCCAGAAAGCCTGAAACTCTTTCTGATGGGCTGACTGCTGATTGGTGTGGCCATACTTCAATTCTATCCCCAGGGCATGATAGAAAGCCTTGTGGGGGCTGAGGTCACCGATGTTCTCTTCATATCTGATGGAAGGGAGGGCCAGAATGAGATCTGGAACGCCCGGCACAACTCCTGATGCAGCGTTGATGGCTATCTTCTTGCCACTGGTAGCACCATCAGCCTCATTCTTGGGATGGAAGAGGAGAGAGGAATAAGCCGGGTACTGGAGACGGAACCAGCGTACACAAGCTATCTGTAGCTGCCCTTCATGTTGCACCTTCTTCTGTTTGTTAGCAGATTTCTTGGTGTATTCAGGATAATTGCCGTTGAGGCGGTCGATTAATTCTTGTCTGTCCATAATCGTATAAATTAAATTGTTTGTTACTTGTATCTTAGTCGCTGAGGAGAGACTGGAGATAATTCTGAGTCTGATCATCCAAGTCGGCCAGTGACTGTTCTTCTTCTGCCACCGATGGATTCCAGACGATGCCCAATTTAGCTAGAGTGCCATTCTTGTAGGCATCTTTCACCATCTGTGCCATGGAACCATTCGGGTTGTTCTTGGAGGCTTCTATCCAGCCTAAATACTTTTGCCGTAGGGCTTCGGTCTGTTCTTTCTCCTCAGCCTTTTTGCGCTCTTCTTTCATTCTGAGGCGAGCTTCTATTTCCTCGTTGGTCTCCTCGCGTTGAGGCTGTGGAGGAGAAGGTGGTGGAGAACTTGAATGCTGAGGCTTCTTCCCGGCTGAGGCTACGACTGTAGGATTGTCGAAGGTTCCTTCCATCAGAGCCTCGTAGTTCTTCGGATTGAAGAGCCAGTTGAAGGAGATATAGCATCCACCATCCTTGCGCCCTGAGAGAAGATCGGAGTTGAGAGCCTTGCGAAGCATCGGTTCTATATCCTCGAAGGAATAGTCTGAGATAAACTTTGCCACCATCTTCTTGCGATCGGGAGTCATCTTTGAGATTAGCTTGACCTGCGTGCCCAGAAAGAGGCGATTGAAGAGTCTCAGCACTTCCGAGAACTGAACTTCCGGATCCAGCGACTTTTTTTCTTTTTCTTTTTTTTGTGTGTGGGTGTGGGCTTTCTCCTTTCTTTGTTTGTTTTCTTTTATAGGGGGTTCGGGGGAAATGTTTTCTTTTATTTGTTTCTTTCCTCTTACTTCTGTGCCCTTACCCTTGCCCTTATCTGTGCCCTCAACTTCGGCAGAATTTTCGGTATCACCTTTATTTAAAGGGGTTTCGGGATTGTTAATCTGTGCCCTATACTGTGCCTTTTGGTGTGCCCCTTGTTTAGGGTGTGCCCTGGAGCGTGCCCCATCTTTGCCCTTAATCGTGCCCCTATCTGTGCCCTTGTTGTCTTGAAGAACCGCTGCACAATCTTGTGTATCAGTAACTTGCGATGTTAAAATCTGTGCCCCTGATTGTGCCCCTATCTGTGCCCTAAAGAGTGCCCCATTCTGTGCCCCTAATGGGTTTTGATAGGGTAGTATGCAGTGGGAGAGGGGATGCGAACTGTTAACATACACTATTGTTGAGGCTTTAGGGGAGCTGCATTTTGTGATGATTCGCTCCTGTATGAGAACATCGATGGCACAGCGGATAGACTTGACCGAGGTATGGAGCCGATCAGCGAGCAGACGTAAGGAGAGCGTAGCAGCGGAAGCCTCATTGTGGGTGGCAGACAGGAGCACGTAGATGAGCACCTGTACCACCACCGGACGATGAAAGTAACGCCATTGCAGCAGCTCTGGAGTAAGAATGTAGCCATCTGTTTTCATTTACTGTTGTTCTTCTTTATTTGGAATGTAGAATTTACGATTTCTATCATTTGTTGTTTTCTTCTGCCTCGATGGCACGGAATATCTCGTAAGCCACTTGTGGGACCCAGGCATTGCCGTAAGCCTTTATGGATTCTTGTCGCCACTTGGGGAAAGAAATGGTAAGGCTGTCCACATCAAAGGGAATCCCATCATTTCCTCTACAAACAGGGGATTGAGTTGGGAAGTTCCTCCACCTACTTTGTGAGCTATCTGCTCCGCTAGGTTGGCATTCGCCTTGTTGTGATTTTTGAGAGATTGCATCTTCATGTTTGCTCTCATTCCATCCGAAGCCGATGGAGTGAGGAGATAATGGAAATCTTGAAAGTCGGTCAGTCCTTTCACTCGGTTGGAGTGTTTTATCTCCATTGCAGTAGGGGTGGGAAGCAAGCCTTTTCGAGCGGCGAGTGCCAAGGTTGGACGATCTGCTGCATTCGGTGATGGACTTCTGTTTATTCGCCCTCCTCCTTTGTCTATGGCTGTTGGCGTAGGAAGGAGATTTAGAGGCATGAACTCTGTTTTTCCTTTCATATTGCAGCATTTCAGCCCCTGTGTCTGTACGGTGGGCAACAATCCAGATGCGTTCTCTTTTGTGTGGTGCTCCGACACTGCAAGCTGGAATAACAATCGGTTGGACGGAATATCCTGCTGCTTCAAGTTCCTGGCAGATTTTTTCGAGTGTGAACCTGCTTTCCTCTCTGTATATGTAATTCTCTTCGAAAAGATCGTCTGTGCGTCCCATCTGAGTGACTTGGCAGGACTCCACCATCGTCTTGATTCCAGCAACGTTTTCACCAACGACCCAAGTGGGGTGTATCTGCCGTATCGCTCGAAGCATCTGAGGCCAGAGGTAGCGGTTATCGTCCGCTCCCTTTCTTCGACCAGCGAGGGAGAAGGGTTGGCATGGGAATCCTCCGGTGAGAACATCGACTTTTCCCTGCCACTGATGGAAGTCTGTTTTGGTAATGTCTTCATAACTTTCTGAATTTGGGAACCAGTATTGGAGCACCTTGCGAGGGAACTCTTGTATCTCGCAATGAAAGAGGTTCTGCCATCCCATCATGGATGCCGCGACCTCAGCACCACCGATTCCGCTGAATAAACTAGCGTGATTCATTTTGCTTACTTTTGTTTCTGTTGTGTTCCAGGAGCCACTGTAAGTGAACTGTTTACCTAAAATGGGGCAGCGGTGAATGCTATTTCCTCATTACCTTCGTATTTAATGCATTGTACGAAGTCACCTACGTGCCCGGTAGACAATAGCAAAGCCTTGTACCTGTATGGGGAATCACCTATACGTGTTTGAACAAAGATTGCTGGTCTCCATTTATGTTCATCAAGGTTACGCACAAGAACCTTATCGAAGGGCTTGAACGATGGCTGCTCCTTGCTCTTTTTCCAGAGAGTGTAAGCCTCTTGGAACAAGCTGGCTTCTTCATCAAACGCTTCTCGCAGTTCCTTGTTTGTACTTATGCGAAGGACAAATGACTGATCGGTAACAAAGTTCTCGGTCTCAATCTCATACTGATTGCCAAATGTCAATGTGTCTTCGCTCTCGTTCTTGGCGATGAGTTGGCCGATGATGGTCAATTCTCCATCCTCGTCTTCTTCTTTGAAGACGTAAAGGCTTCCAAGTTCGAAGTCTGGCATTGTCTGTTTGTTGTTCTGTTCCATATTGCCCTCCAACTCTTTAAGTGCCTTCTCTAAATTATTGCGAGCCATTTCACAAAGCCTAATTGTAAGCAAATCATAAGATAGCTGCTCTTTGGCACGTTTAATATACTCAATAGCTTTTTCTTTGTTCATTTCTTATCTCCTCCAGTTCTTTTTTTCTTTTGTTCATTGCCTCTTGTTGCTCTTGCTGTAATCTTTTTAGTTTGTCCATTCTGTTACGGAAACTCTCTCGACTCTTTTTGATTTCGTGTTCTACGTAAAAAACCGAGAGAACGATTCTGAAAGCCATCCATACAAAATATAGCAAAATTGGTGAAATAACCAATAGCCATGACCAGTGAATAGCACCACATAACTTCATAACAATAAACGCAACTTGAATTAAAGTTGCAAACAATTTAAATTCTTTCATATTCTCTTCTTTTATATCCTTTGCAGGATGGTTAGTTTATCTATTTTTCATTCACATGGCAGTTTCTTCTGATGCTGCACGTATCTTTTGTGCTTAAGACAATACTTGCCATTGATGCAGTTACGCCCATCATGGCAGAGGAGGCACTTGCGAGCTGCATAGGTGCTCTTACTTCTGGAATCGCTCATAATAGTAAGTTACTATCTGATGCTCGGTAGGCTGAAAGCCATTACGAATGGTAAGAGTATCTACTATCTCGTCATAGGTACTCTGAGGCATCTGTAAAATGAGATTCTCATCATGAATGCCCTGAGAGAGTTTACTGAGGTAGAGCCATCCAAAGACTAGCCAGATGGCAATGCAGAAGATTATCTTAATTTTTTTCATAACTTTATCTTTTTATATTGTTTATATTATCGGTAGGTAAAGGGATTCATCTTATTTGGGACACAGATAGTCTTGAAC
>ERZ1023641.209-NODE-209-length-19803-cov-31.144318_pt1 | contig 19803 bp, 8 predicted proteins | sample MGYA00380335_ERZ1023641 | MGnify/ENA primary metagenome ERZ1023641 (study PRJEB33179, sample SAMN07448970) | human gut metagenome | biome: Human-gut; feature: Human associated habitat; material: Faeces | host: Homo sapiens | place: India: Bhopal | collected... | reverse complement strand
CAACAAAAAGGGTATTTTTCCCCTTTCAGGCTCTTGTATGCCGCAGACCCCACATTTGTCCCTCCACTTTTTCGAAAATGTCCCTCCACTTTGTCCCTCCACCAGTCCCTCCAGTTGCCAAAATCGACAATATATCGTCCATTTTACCACTCATTCGAAAGCCCCTCGAAAGTCATTCTAAGACCGTCCGAATATCATCCGAAAGCTATTCGTAAAACCACCAAGAATCACCCAAAATGTCACCAAGAATCATTCAGGAAATCAATAGGAACCATCCCAATAAGTCACCAAGAACCACACCCAATGAGTCATTATAAACCACTCCCAAAAGCCACCCCAAAAAAGCCTCCAGCATCCACCCACAAAACCACCATTCTGTTTACCTAAAATCACGCCATCAGCCGTACCAGAAGGCACGAAAAAAGGGAGCCACAAAGCTCCCTTGTCACTGCCAACTCTCGCAAGCCCTTAAAACCGCCCACGCAAGCCCTAAAAATCGCCTTCGAATACCTTCTAAGCCTCGCCCGAATCAGCATCTCCACGCCCACCCGAAATGAGCGTAGATTGCTTAATTACAGCACGTTTCGTCATCACCGTTCCGTTTCCACCAAGCCCTGCGTGCAGCAGATAACCCTTGCTTGCACCCACCTCCTCAGCAGTCAGCACGCTATACACGGCAGAGATAGAGGAAAAATAGAAGTCCTTCAGCCCCTGGTGCTTGCCCACCATGAGGTGTACATGTATCACTTTAGCCATAATCTATCCTTATTAACGTTATTACCAATTTGCTTGCAAATATACCAAATAATCGCTATATGGAATATTTTTGCATCTTAAATATTCCTAAACGCCCAAAATTCGCCATCATCACGCCCTCAAATCACATCCCTCGAAAGGGCATAATAAAAGCGGCTCGTAAGCCGCTCCACACCTCGTTCCCTCATAATTACCCATCATCCAACAAAGAAGCTCACAGAAGCCCTCATTTGCCCCTCAAATCGACTCCATCCCATCACCGAGAAATACCATCAAGAATCATCCCAATATCTCATGATGAATTGCCCCAATGTCTCACAGTGAACACCCCAGCATCTCACCATGAACCTCGCAATATCACACCATGAACCTCCCGTATATATCATCATCAATCGAGTACCATTTCACAAAGAATCATTAGCCACACCATCCAGTCGCTTTAATCATTTCCACCCATGTAAACCAGATGTAAAGCAAATGTAAACTTTCGCCTCTTCATCATCCTCTAAAATTAAAGCAAAATTAAAGCTATGTAAACGTTTCGTTTTGCACCCTATATTTTCCTCTATCTCTCTAACTCTCTATCATTCATCGACTTCTCCCATTTTTTCGTCTTCTCTATTTTATACGCTTCGTTTTGTGCCCTATAGTTGACAAGCCATTCTCACACATGTCTGACAAGACTTTTAGTTTAAAGTCCAAGCTGTAAGTGTTTGGTACATTCTTTTTACTTTCCATTTTACTTTTTTAAGTTAAAATGGTGTACACTTTTTCTGTAGTAAGACAAAATGCCGGTAAAAATAGAATACTGTAAAATGCAAGAAGGTCATTGATAGAAAGTGTTTTAATGGGAAAAATGATGAAAAAGAAGGAAATCTATGATTTTTGTATAAAATTCTATAATAACATTTCCTAAATATCCGTATCTTTGCAAATAAATCATTAAAAATATGTTGATGAAAATGAAGACTAAATCATTTTTGGCAATCATGTCTATGATGGCAGTTTGCTCTGTAAATGCCCAGGCACAGATTCCGCAGCAATCTATCCGATGGGATAAGCATAGCCTTATTTTCGATGGTAAGAGAGTGGTGCCGGTGATGGGCGAGGTACACTATTCTCGAATCCCTCAGAATGAGTGGAGAGAGGAAGTGAGGAAGATGAAGGAGGGTGGCGTTACCATGATTGCCGCCTATGTGTTCTGGAACCATGTGGAGGAAGTAGAAGGTGTGTTCAACTGGAGTGGACAGCGCAATCTTCGTGGTTTCCTTGAGGTATGTAAACAGGAAGAGATGCCGGTGGTTCTCCGACTGGGCCCTTTCTGCCATGGCGAGGTTCGCAATGGTGGCATACCTGACTGGATGTTTACCAAGGGATGCGAGATGAGAGAGGAGAATACCACTTTCCTGAAATATACAACCGAACTTTATCGTCAGATTTATTCGTAGGTGCAGGGGTTACAATGGAAAGATGGTGGTCCGGTAGTGGCGGCACAGTTTGATAATGAATATCGTGGCAGGGGTAGTTATCTGATGGCGCTGAAGAAGATAGCCCAGCAGATAGGTTTCGATTTGCCTTTCTATACCCGTACTGGATGGCCTGAACTGAAAACGCCGGTGCCTTTCGGCGAGATGGTTCCACTTTATGGCGACTATGCCGATGGTTTCTGGGAGCGCAGCCTGAAGGAGACTGCTGGTAATTACTACAAGGCTTTCAACTTCAAGGCTTTCCGAAGCAGTACGGCTATCGCTACCGAACAGCTTGGCAAACAAGAGGCAAAGATCAACAAGGGGGATGAAGCCTATCCTTATTTCACCTGCGAACTGGGTGGAGGTATGATGACATCATATCATCGCCGTCCGTATATTTATCCAGAAGATGCGTATTCTCTAGCTATCATCAAGTTGGGTAGCGGAAGCAATCTGCTGGGATATTATATGTATCATGGCGGAACCAATCCTGCTGCGATGATGCCGGGTAATCTGGACGATGGTAGTGCTACTTATCTGAATGAAAATCAGTGCACTCAGGCTACCAATTATAATGATATGCCGGTAAAGACGTATGATTTCCAGGCGCCATTGGGTGAATTCGGACAGAAGAATCCTCATTATTTCATGCTCCGCAAACTGCATCTCTTTATGCATGATTATGCAGAAGTACTGGCTCCGATGGAGGCTAGTTTCCCATGCTGTCAGGATATAGAGAAGGGTGATGATTCGCATCTTCGCTGGTCGCTTCGTTCTAAAGATAAGAGCGGTTTTGTTTTCATTAATAACTATGAGCGATTGCAGCAGTTGTCTGCCAAGAAGAATGTGCAGTTTGAGGTATGTGGCGTGAAGTTCCCTCAGCGTCCGATGACGGTTCCTGCCGGAGCGATGTGCATCTTCCCGGTGAATATCGATGGCATCCGATATGCTACGGCACAGTTGATTGCCAAGCGGGATGGAAAAATCTATCTGGAACAGATCAAAGGTATTCCTACCGAGATTGCAGTGGATGGAAAGGTGCTGAAGAATGTGAAGGCGAAGGGAATCGCCAAGCCGGTTTATAAGAACATCTATCTTGTAGATTCCAAGACGGCGGAACATCTGTTCCTGCAGGAGGAAGGAAAATCAATGATGTTACTGGCTCCTTCTTTCAAGAAAATCAAGGAAGCAGAGGGCGTTCGCAAGATAACCATGGGTGTGCAGAAAGTGGCAGAGGAACCATCTGATGCCGACTTTAAGAAGGCTGAGGTTTATCAGCTAAATCTTTCGCCTGAAATGCTGCAGGGCAGAAATCTCCTGAAAATTCAATATCGTGGTGATTGTGCCCGACTTTATTGCGATGGCAAACTGGTGGCTGATAATTTCTATAACGGCCGTCCGTTCCTGATGGGATTGTGGCGTCTGCCTGCCGATTGTCAGAAGCTGGAACTCCGCATTCTTCCTTTGCAGAAGGATATGCCGGTTTATTTCCCTCGCGAAGCGGATGTGGCGAAGGAGGGAGAAGAAATCGTGAAATTAGAAATTACTCAACAATAAATGATTCAACCATCAATGAGATATATTGTTTTGATGATGGGCTTGATGGCTTGTGCTTCCTTGCAGGCACAGAGCATCAGCTCTAATAACAGAATAGACCTCTCGGGGCAGTGGCGATTCTCGCAGGGAGATGCGCCTACCTATGAGGATGTGGTCAAGTTGCCGGGTTCGATGCTCACCAACGGCAAGGGTAATGATGTCTGTACCCATACGCAATGGACGGGAAGTCTCTACGATTCTTCCTTCTATTTCAATCCTTATATGGAGAAATATCGCCAGGAGGAAGTGCTGGCAAATGGGAAGCATCGCATCAAGGGAACCATGAAGTTTCCTTTCTTCCTCACCCCTGAGAAGCATTACATCGGCAATGCGTGGTATCGCAAATCGGTGTTTGTGCCTAAGAAGTGGAAGAAGCAGTGCGTTATCCTCTATCTGGAACGTCCTCATATAGAGACTTCGGTTTATATCAACGGCAAGTTGGCGGGCAGGGATTCTTCGCTGAGTGTGCCTCATGAGTTTGATGTTACACCTTATATTATATATGGCAAGGATAATGAAATCAGCATCAAGGTGTATAATGGTATCGAAAATGTATGCGTGGGTCAGGATTCGCATAGCGTAACCGACCAGACCCAGGGCAACTGGAACGGCATCATCGGAAAAATGGAATTGCAGGCGCATCAGCAGCAGTATATCCGCAACCTGCAGGTTTATCCTGATGTAAAGGGCAAGCAGATTAAGGTGGTGATGGATGTGACGGGGGATGCCCGGAAGGCTGATTTCCAGTTTGATGTAAGTGGCGTCAAGCATTCGTTTTCTAAAATAAAGAGAGAAAGTAATGGAAAATTCTCCGTCATTATTCCGATGGGCGAGGATATCAGACTTTGGGATGAATTCCATCCGAATCTTTATACCCTGACTGCCACGATGGGCAAGGAATCTATCAGTACCACCTTTGGTATGAGCGAGATCTCCATCGAAGGCCGACAGTTTTATATGAACGGCAAGAAGATTTGGATGCGTGGAACCGTGGGCAACTGCTGTTTCCCGGAAACCGGTTATCCGCCAACCGATGAGGCTTCGTGGCTCCGTATTTTCAGGAAATGTAAGGAGTATGGACTCAATATGATGCGATTCCATTCCTATTGTCCTCCCGAGGCGGCTTTCTCGGCTGCCGATCAGGTTGGCTTTTATCTTCAGCCCGAAGGTCCATCTTGGCCAAATCATGGTGTAAAGTTGGGCAATGGCATGACCATCGACCATTATCTGATGCAGGAAACCCAGCGAATGGTTGAGAAATATGGCAATCATCCTAGCTTCTGCATGCTTGCTGCGGGCAATGAACCTGCGGGAAACTGGGTGAAATGGGTTGGCAACTTTGTGGAAGAATGGAAGAAAACAGGCGATAAGCGCCGTGTATATTGTGGCGCATCCGTTGGTGGCGGTTGGGCCTGGGATCCTAAAAGCGAGTATCATGTAAAGGGTGGTGCACGTGGATTGGATTGGGACAAAAAGGCTCCGCAATCGGAAGACAACTTCGATGGGGATATGGTTCGTGTGGTTCAGAAGGGCAGAACGCCGATTACCTTCGATGTGAACGAGCCAAGATTGACCCACGAGATGGGTCAGTGGTGCGCCTTCCCTGATTTCAAGGAGATTTCGCAATATACGGGAGCCTATAAGGCCCGCAACTTCGAGATCTTTTCTGATTTGCTGAGAGATAACGGAATGGCGAGTCAGGCAGAGAAGTTCCTTCATGCCAGCGGCAAGTTGCAGACCCTGGCATATAAGTATGATTTGGAGCGCAACCTGCGAACCAAGGATTATGCGGGCTTCCAGTTGCTGGGCTTGAATGATTATAGCGGACAGGGTACTGCTCTTGTGGGCGTATTGAATGTACATTGGAAGGAAAAGGGATATTGTGATGCCAAGGATTGGACGGAGTTCTGTTCGCCTATCGTGCCTCTGGCCAAGTTCCCGCAATTCGTTTTCTCTTCAGAAAACAAAGTGCAGGTTCCTGTGGAACTCTACAATGCGTATCATGAACCGCTGCAGAATGCTGAGGTTACATACGAGGTGAAGGACGAAAAACAGCAGGTTTTGGCTTCAGGAAAATTAGGAAAGTCTTCGCTTCCAGGTAATTCGTTTGCTGATAATCAGAATTCGCTTCCAGTGGGTAAGAACATCGGTTTAGGCGATGTATCCCTGGATTTCCCTCATCTCCATATTCCGTCTCCATCGCAATTGGTCTTGGAGATTCAAGTGAAGTCTTCCAATGCTCCTGTAGCCCGTAACCATTGGGATTTCTGGGTGTATCCATCTCAAATAGAGATGCCGAATACCAAGGCGCTTAAGGATATCTATATTGCTGATAGTCTGGATGCCAAGGCACAGAAGGTGTTGCAGAAGGGTGGCAAGGTGCTGCTTCTGGCTGCCGGAAAGGTGAAGATGGGCGAAGATGTGAAGCAAACCTATCTGCCGGTGTTCTGGAACACCAGTTGGTTTAAGATGCGTCCGCCTCATACCACGGGTGCTACCATCGACAAGGCTCATCCACTCTTCAGAAATTTCCCTACGGATGACTGGGCAAACCTGAACTGGTGGGAGTTGCTGAACAAGGCGCAGGTGATGAATCTCCGTGAGTTCCCGAAGGATTATCAGCCGACAATCCAGCCGATAGATACCTGGCACGTGAGCCGAAAGCTCGGTATGATGATTGAAGCCAAGGTGGGTAGAGGCAAGCTTCTGATGACTACGATGGATGTAACCAGCGACTTGAATCGTCGCCTGGTAGCCAATCAGATGCGTTATGCCATCCTGAAGTATATGATGAGCGATGATTTCCAGCCGGCAATGGAGGTGGATAAGCAGGTGATTGAAAATCTCTTCACGAAATCGGCGCCATCCGTGAATATGTTTACCAACGATTCACCGGATGAACTGAAGCCGAAGCTGAAGTAAGGAAGATAATGTAATGTAAATATAAGGCGAGATATAGCTCGAGTAATGAGGCAAATGCTGGATAGTAAACTGGCATTTGCCTTTTTCTTTCAGTTACCTTTTTACTTTTTTACCTTTTATTACCTCTATCTTACTTCTTGATGACCAGTTTGCTTCCTTTCTGAACATCCGCCTTGATATTGGTGATGCGCTCGTTCTTCACATCATCCAGCATGATGGCTGGGCGATAATCGGGCTTCATCGTAGTGAAGCTCACATTATCTACTTCTATGCCATCCACGTGGCGGGCGTAGAGACCGAAGGCTGGAGTTTCTTTCGCAAATCTGGGCTCAGGGTAGTTGGTGCCTTGTTCTCTATATTCCTTTTTCGCCAGTTCTGCCTTGCCACCGCCACGATATTGCAGGCGGATATTGCTCAGCGAGATGTTGCGGAGTGGCAGACCAGGCATACCGGTAACGATGATGCCGGCAAGGGAATCTACATCGTTGGCAATGACATTGCTGATCATGATGTCGCGACCGGTAGAAACGGTGGTGCGCTCCTTAGGACCACGGTTTCGGCAACCGGTGGTAATGTAGATAGGGTAGTGGTGAACATGATTCATGGTGATATTATTCACCACGATATTCTCCATCAATCCCTGATCGACTTCCTCGAAAGCCAGACCGCTGCTATACATAAAGGTGCAGTTGCTCAAAGAAATATTCCTGTATCCGCCATTCGATTCCGTGCCGAGCTTGAAGCGGCCGCATACCCAGTTTACCTTTTCCGGAATATAAGTGCCATCCAGGAATGTGCCAAACTTGTAACCCGCAATCACACAGTTGGTAATGGCGATATGCTCTGTTAAAACCGGTTTCTTCAGGGCATAGGAACTTTTCAATACCAGGGCATCATCGTGAGGCGTATTGATTTTGCAGTTGCTGATAGTGAGATACTTGCAGCAGTCTATATCGAAGCCGTCACGATTGGTATCAATGATGACATTATCCACGGTGCCGAGTTCACATCCCGTTAGGATGATGCCGAAGTGACCGCCCCGATAGATGGTGACATCACGAATCAGGATATTACGGCATTGCTTCAGGGCGATGGCCTTATCGCCCGTTCCTATGTTGCCACCCTGCAGGTTACCGCCTTTTTCGGTATCTCTTCTGGTGAGACCTTCGCCATCAATCATACCTCTGCCTGTGATGGATACATCATTGGCGCCGATGGCATAGATGAGGCTGTTTTTAAAATAAGTATGTCCGCCGTCCTGATAAGCTGTGCCTTCAAAAGCCTCAGCTTCATCATAGGCTTTCATCGAAGCCGGAGCTGCGAGAATCTTGGAACCAGCCATCAGATGCAGTTCCACATGGCTTTTCATACGGATGCTTCCGCAGAGATAAGTGCCGGCAGGCAGAACCACTCGTCCTCCACCATGAGCCACGCAGGAATCAATAGCGGTATTGATAGCATGATGGTCGAGAACCTTTCCATTGCCGATGGCACCGAAATCTTTCACATTGTAGTCTTTTGCCTACATGCTTGTCATTGCAAGCGCCAGGAGACATAAGAGTGTAGAAATTCTTTTCTTCATTGCTTTTTTTGATCGTTAGTTTTATATTTTTTGCACCTGAAAGCCTTGATGGACTTTCTGGTGCAAAGATAAGGATAAAATCTGATGATGAGTTATGAAAATCATTCAACTATTACTTATTTTCATTCATTATATCATTTGCCTTTCAGTATTTCTGATGGAGACTTGCCAAATTCCCGTTTAAAGCTCTCTCTGAAGTTGCCGAGGTTGTTGAAGCCTGCAAGTATGGCCACTTCTGCTATACTGTATTCACCCTTTTTCAGTAATGTCATACTATGTCGCAGTTTGGCTTTCTTGATATATTCGTTGGCTCTCATTCCGGTCAGGGCTTTCACCTTTCGATAGAAGGTAGAGTGACTCATAGCCATCTTGTCGGTCATAAATGCCATGTCTAAGTCATCGGTAGAGATATGATTCTCGATGAGCTTGTTCAGTTTCTCCAGGAACTTTTTATCCAGATTGCTGATCTGGCAGGTCATCGCATCTTCCTTTTCCTCGGTAGCTTTTTGGGATGTCTGCTGTTCATCGGCGGAAGTCTCGAATTGTGAGATATTCTTCTGTACGATGTAGTCTGCCAATCGCCTTCTTCCAGACAGGATATTTCTGATGCGGCTATGCAGCAGTTTTGCACTGAACGGCTTGGTAAGATAAGAATCAGCACCGCTGTCATATCCCTCTTCCTGGTCATTGATGCTGGTCTTGGCAGTGAGCAGGATGATAGGAATATGGCTGGTGCGAATATCTTCCTTCAATATATGAGTCATCTTGATGCCATCCATTTCCGGCATCATGATGTCGCTTACGATGATATCCGGTACTTTCGAGAAAGCCTGTTCCATTCCTTCCCTGCCATTGCAGGCTTGGATGATACGATAATCTTCGTGCAGCGACTCTTCGATATAAAGTCGAATATCAGCGTTGTCTTCCACGATGAGTAAAAGCGGACGGATATCTTCTGTTGGCTCTTTTGACGTGGTTTCGTTCTCTTCGGCATTTTCAGCCGTAGCCAAATCCTGATTATCATCCTTGTGAAGTGCCTCCGGGTAGGTGCGGTCTGCCTTGAGTGAGAAGGTAAACTTGCTTCCTCGTCTCTTTTCACTTTCAACAGTCAGTTCTGCTTGATGGAGAGTAGCCAGTGATTTCACCAGAGCCAAGCCGATACCTGTGCCGGAAGCCTGATGATTGCCGTTTTCCTGATAGTAACGGTCGCAGATGTGAGGCAGGGCATCTTTGTCTATGCCGTATCCCGTATCTTCTACAGCAATGGCTACAGTATTGTTTTCTGGCATCGTCAGCGATAAGGTGATGCTGCCTTCCGGAGTATATTTGATGGCATTCGACATCAGGTTATTGATTACCGTATTGATTACTTCTGAATCGAAATAAAGCTCAGGCACACCCGTTTGAATATTCAGACGGATATTGAGACGGCTATTCTGGTTGAGATCTTTGAATCGCACACCTATTTCCCTCACAAATGCTCCGAGATTTGCCTTGGCAACAGTCAATTTGCGGTTCTGGGTTTGCGTCTTTCTGAATTCCAGAATATCGTTGATGAGATTGAGGAGTCTTTCCGCGCTGGCATGGATGCATCCTATCTTATGATGCACTCTTTCTGCTATTTCCTTATCTTCCATCAAATCCTCCAGAGGTCCGAGAATGAGTGTGAGCGGAGTGCGAAGCTCATGGGTGATATTGGTAAAGAAGCGCAGTCTTTCCTCATTTACTTGCTGCTTTTGCTGACTTTCCCATTGGGTTTGTGCCAAGGAATTGCGGAGCAATAGCTCCTTTTGGTAGGAGCGCAAAAGATAGATGATGATAACTAAAGCCAAGAGAATATAGCCTAGTTTTGCCCACCATGTAAGCCAAAATGGAGGAGTAACTATTACTTTCAACTCTGTGGATGAGGCTTCATCCCAGTCTTGGTTCTTGAGCTTCGCCCGAATGATAAAGGTATAGTTGCCAGGCTTGAGGTTTCGGAAGGTCACGTCTTTGTCTCCCTCAGTCTCATACCATTGGTCGTCCAATCCTTTCATCATGTAAGAATATTCCACCTTGCCTTCTTCTGCGAAATTTTTGGTTGTGAAACTGATTTTAAAGGTGTTGTCATCGTATTTTAGACGTACTACTCCTTCTTCATTTGGAGAAATGAGACGATGGAGGAATTGGTCGGACAATCTTCCAACTCTCTCGCAACCAATGATTTCTACTTGTGATACAGTCTTCTGCCCAGAAAGTAATTGTGGATTGAAATAGCATACACCGCTTGGTGAACCAAAATAGATAGTGCCGTCTGGCGTCATGGCGGAAGCAGCCTCCACAAAGTTGCCCATAGTGATACCACTTTGGAAATCATAGTTGTAAAAGCGCTGTTTGTGTAAGTTCAGACAAGCGATTCCAGAGAACATGCTTACCCATATATTGCCTAGTTTATCTGCGCAAATGGCCCTGATATGGGTATCTTTCAATCCTTGTCGCTCATCATATATTTTGATGTTTTGGGGCTTCAATGGATTTTCTATGTATGCCAATCCCTTGTAGGTGCCAATCCAAACTCCATTGTTGGAGTCGATGATGATTTGATTGACCGAATTGCTTTTCAATCCATTTTGGTCATCTAAGTGAGCGATGAGTTTCTTGTGCTTGTTGAAAACAAATACACCTGTGGCAATGCTGCCAATCCAAAGTTGACCATATTCATCTTCTTGTATGGAATAGATGATGATATTGGTCTTCCCCATCTGTTTGTTCATCTCTGTCTCCTTGTGCTCAATCCCCTGATGAATCGTATAAAGTCCATCCTCACTTCCTATCCATATCCATCCATTTTTACTTTCGTAAAGAGCATGGACGTCCAGTCCTTGGATGCGAAGATGATGTGTAAATTGCTGGGTACGAGGATTGAATTTCAAAGCTCCATTGTCGCTAGTTCCAAACCAGATGTTGCCTTGGTGGTCTTCTATGAAGTTATAGACAGTGGCAGAGGTATTATAGAGGTATTGACTAAAGTCCCAGCGATGTATGGTTTGTCCATTCTGGTATTGACAAATAATGTTGTCTTGTCCTATCCAGAGATAACCTTGGCGGTCACAAAAGATGCCAAAGGTATTCTTGAGAGGCTGTTGCAAGTTGCCCAGGGTATGGAAGGCTGATGTAGATTGGGGTATGAAGTCGATGCCACTGCTGAAGTTGCCAATCCATACGTTACCAAAAGAATCTTGGATAATTCTTCGGGTGTTGTTGGAAGACAATCCACTGTTTTCCTTGGTGATTTGCTGGAAGGAAAGTTCTTCCGTGTAGGGATGCTGGTAGCGATTGAGGTCGAGAATGCTGATGCCTCCGATGTCGGATGCAATCCATAAGGTATGGTTATCCATCTCCATAATTTGATAGATATTGTTGCCTGCTGGAGTGTGGAAATTCTGCTTCTCAGGCTTAAATGTCCTAAATTTACCTGATGCCTCATCAAATAAAGCCAATCCTAGATTGGTGCCCACCCAGATGTTTTTCATGTGGTCAATACAAATGGAGCGAACGTTATTGCCTGGTAAGCTCTGCTCATCCTTAGGATTGTGATTGTAGAACTTCGCTTTTCTTGTCCTGAGGTTATAAACATACATGCCATCCATTCGCAAGCCTACATATAAATGGTCATTTCCATCATCCATGATATATCTGACACCATTCTTGTTTTTGGGAAACAGTCGTTTAGAATAAGTTGTAAATTTTTGTTTTTTGATATTATAATGCTGTATGTCTCCGCTGTAGTAAGCAATCCACAAACCTCCATCAGATGCTCCATGGATAGCGGAGATATTTTGTAGAAGCATTCCTTTCGTGTCGGAGAAATGCTTGAAAGTTTGGGTCTTGCAGTTAAAAACATCTATCTTTCCGTTCTTGAACAGTATCCATATAGAGTTGCTTTCCTTGTTGTAATGTAAATTGATGAACGAATCAGCTCCAATATTAGAGTTGCTAGTCTTGAAAACTGTGCATTTATTGCCTGCGATACGGTTCAGTCCCGACTCTGTGGCAACCCAAAGAAATCCCTGTTCGTCCATAACCAGGTCATTGACGAATTCATTGGATAAACCTTCTCTCAACCCAATATTCAAGAATGGATAATCATCTTTTGCCGACAAGGTGAATACCTCTATGAGGAGCCAGAGTAAAAATGCTAGTCTTTTCATATCTTTTCTGTATTTAACGTTTACGATAATCAGTCTTTTTTTGTATGCAAAGTTACTCGTTTTTTATGAGATTTGCAAGAAATCTCCCGTAAATGCTTAATTTTCGGTGAAGGGTGACAGAAAAACGTTGTTGAGATTCTGATTGAACGTTTATCGGTGTGGCTTGACTGATAAGAAACCATCCTTTAGAAAAGAAACGACTACTTTTGCAGCCAGAAACAACAATATTAATAACTAAAAATGAAAACCTTATGAAACAATTTTACATTGACGGCATTTTTGCTATGTATGGGAGTTTCCTTGGTTTCACCTAATTATCTATATGGTAAAGGTGAGGTGGCAATGAATGTCATGCAACAAAGCCAAAATTTAAACAGAATACTGGGTATTAGATTGTAATAGTTTTTAGGATTTGTAAGGGAGCAAGATCCCTCTCCTTATTTTTTTGTATTAATCATTTAGTGTATTAGCAATATGGATAAGAATTTTAAGCAAATAGCTTGCGTGCTTTTATGTTTATGGATATTTTCCTTTTCTTCGAGCATATTGGCACAAGAACAAACTTCACTCATTGTGAATGGCATACCTTGGTATGACCAAAATCATCAACCGGTGAATGCCCATGGAGCTGGCATCATCCGAGACAATGGAAAATATTGGCTTTTTGGCGAATATAAGAGCGATACCTCCAATGCCTTCCCTGGATTTGGATGTTATTCTTCCGAGGATTTAGTAAACTGGCACTTTGAACGAGTGGTGCTTCCTGTGCAGAAAGATGGTATCTTGGGACCTAACAGAGTGGGTGAGCGAGTGAAGGTGATGCGTTGTCCTAAAACCGGGATGTATGTGATGCTGATGCACGCTGATGACTTGAAATATATGGATCCGCATATTGGAATCGCTACTTGCAAGACCATCAATGGTGACTATCAACTGAGAGGAACACTTCAATATAAGGGACAACCCATCAAACGATGGGACATGGGCGTTTTTCAGGACGAGGATGGCAAAGGCTATCTTCTTACTCATCACGGACCGATTTATCGTTTGAGCGATGATTATCTCAGTGTGGATACGATGATAGCCAATATAAAGGGCATGGGAGAATCGCCTGCCATGTTTAAGAAAAATGGAATGTATTATCTCTTGACTTCCAACTTGACCAGTTGGGAACGCAATGACAATTATTATTTCACTGCCACGAATATTGCGGGACCTTGGAAGAAACAAGGCGTATTCTGCCCAGAAGGAACTTTAACTTGGAATTCTCAAAGCACTTTTGTTTTGATGCTACCTGATGGCACCCCTATGTATATGGGCGATAGATGGTCTTATCCTCATCAGGCTTCCGCTGCTACATACGTGTGGATGCCGTTGCAAGTGGCTGGTGAGAAACTCTCCATTCCTTCTTATTGGCAGTCTTGGAATGTGCAGATGATGAAATCGGAGGATATATTGAACCAAGCTACTTACAAGAAACCGTTTCTTTTGAATAGCAACCAAACTGGTAAGTCTATCAGATTGGATTTTGTCGGTACGCATGTGGCTGTAGTCGGCAGAACGAATGCACACAGTGGTTATGCATTGGTTTCTGTATTGAATCATAAGAAGGATACCGTTTATTCTTCTTTGATAGATTTCTATAGTAAGGTGCCACAAGAAGGTGTTCGGGTAATAACACCCCAGCTTCCTTATGATCACTATACCTTGGAGGTAAAGGTGACGGGCGAAAGATCTAACTGGTCGGATAAGAGAAAGAACTTGTATGGTTCGGATGATTATTTCATAAATACCAATATGGTATATGTCTTTGGTAAGAAAGCTGGGGATTTTCGCATCCAAGCAGGTGAGGAAATCAATATTCAGTGTGACACTTCTACCGTGGAACCTGTTGTCAAATCAGCTATCCGTATGTTTGCTGAGGATTGCAAGGATGTATTGGAATCTTCAGTTGTGGTCACTCCCAAAACTGGTGATATATTATTGCATATTGACAGCAAGCTTCTGAAAGGTAAGAAAGAAGCTTTTAAGATTGCGGTAAAAGATGGAAAAATCATTGTGACAGGAAGTGATAATCATGGTTTGGCTTATGGCTTGTTGGAGATATCTCGTTTATTAGGGGTGTCTCCTTGGAAATGGTGGGCTGATGCTATGCCCAAGAAAAAGAGTTCTTTTACCTTGATGGATGGCTATGCGGATGAGCAATCTCCTTCTGTGGAATATCGTGGCATATTTATCAATGATGAAGATTGGGGAATGATGCAATGGTCAAGTCTAAACTACGAGCCTTGGTATAAACCTGGTCGTATTGGACCCAAGACTAATTCTCGCATATTCGAGTTGCTGCTCCGACTGCGTGCTAATACATTTTGGCCTGCTATGCATGAATGTACTGTTCCGTTCTTTCTTACTAATGGTAATCGGGAAGTGGCTGCGCAATATGGCATTTACATAGGAAGTTCGCACTGTGAACCCATGGCATGTAATGCTAACGGCGAATGGAGAAGTAGAGGCATCGGGGAGTATGACTATGTACATAATGATAGCAATGTTTATCGTTTTTGGGAAAATCGAGTAAAGGATGTGGCTCATCAACCGATACTTTATACGATTGGTATGCGTGGTGTGCATGATGGAGCTATGAACGGTGCAAAGACGCTTGATGAGCAGAGACAAGTTTTGGAAAGAGTATTTAAGGACCAGCGTCAACTGCTTGCCCAATATGTGAATAGTGATGTGACAAAAATTCCGCAGGTGTTTATTCCTTATAAAGAGGTGTTAGATGTTTATCGATCAGGGCTTCATGTTCCTGAGGATGTTTGTCTCATGTGGTGTGACGATAACTATGGCTATATACGTCACATGCCTACAGTGGAAGAACGTTCACGCAAGGGAGGAAATGGTATTTATTATCATGTTAGTTACTGGGGGCGTCCTCATGACTATCTATGGCTTGGTACTTTTTCACCAGCTTTTATGTTTCAGCAGATGTCTTCTGCTTACGAAAATGGCATACAGAAAATGTGGATATTGAATGTTGGAGACCTTAAGCCTGCTGAATACCAAACAGAAATGTTTTTGGATATGGCTTGGAATCTGGATTGTGTAAGAAAACAAGGAGTAAAAGGGCATCTCACAGATTTCCTTTGTCGTGAGTTTGGTGATAACATAGGCAAAGAGTTGTCTCCAATCATGAGGGAGAGTTATAGGTTGGCTTTTATTCGGAAGCCTGAATTTATGGGCAATACTCGTGAAGAAGAGTATCACACTAATTACTATCGGATTGTACGTGATATGCCGTGGAGTTTAGAGAAAATCCAAAAACGCCTTGCTGAGTATGGAACTATAGAGAAAAATGTGGAGGAAATCTTTAGAAAGATTCCGAATGACCAAAAAGACACGTATTTCCAATTGGTCAAATATCCTGTACAGGCTGCTGCTGAGATGAATAAGAAAATGCTTTTCGCCCAGCAAGCTCGATATGGACTTTGTTCTTGGGAGAAAAGTGATGCAGCTTTCGATAGTATTTCTGCGCTAACTCGGCGTTATAATACTGGGTTCTGTAATCAGGGAAAATGGCACAGGATGATGGATTTTCAACCTCGAAGACTTCCCGTCTTTGAACCTGTGGAAAGAAGCTCTTCTAAAGAGGCGTTATGTAAAGAACCGCAATATGTAGCTTGCTTTTCGGGTGCAGATTGTAAACAAGGTTCTTTTAAATCTTGTGAAGGATTAGGATATGAAGAAAAGGCTATCATGACTAAAAAGGGGGAAAAAATCAGATTTGAATTTGAGTACGATGCAATGGATTCTGTTGTCGTAGAAATTCGAATGATTCCAACTCATCCACTGTCGGGAAATCAGCTTAGATTCCAAATTTCATTAGATAAACAAACTACACATATTATAGATTATGCTACTCACGGGAGAAGTGAGGAGTGGAAAGAGAATGTTCTATGGAATCATGCTATACGAAGGGTCGTATTACCGATTGGAAACAACAAAAAAAGGCATCAATTGACTTTCTTGCCTCTTGATGAAGGAGAAATCCTAGATCAGATATACATTTTGAAAAACTAAAAATTCCTCCGAAGAAAGAGAACACTCTCTTTTTTCGGAGGAATTTACTTTTTATCGTTGTATCCTTTTTACAGGAACAAACTTCCTATTTGGAAGACGAGCGCCGATACTACCCATGCCAAGAGGGTGGTGTATCCAGCGGCAAATCCTGCCCACTTCCAACTGCCCGTCTCGCCCTTGATGGCGGCAATCGTGGCGATACAAGGGAAGTACAAGAGTACGAAGAGCAAGAAACAGTAGGCAGTGAGCGTAGCCTTGGCTGAAGCCTCGGCATCACTATATCCGTAGGTCTGCTTGAGGTCGGAAGTCATCTGCTTCTTCAAAACCTCGTACTTGCCATCCTCGTCATTGTAGTCTTGGTCATCGCTGAAACTGTCGTTGTTGCTGTAGAGCACGCCCATGGTCGAAGCGACAATCTCCTTGGCACCTACGCCAGATACCAAACCAACATCCAGTTTCCAGTCGAAACCTTGTGGGGTGAAGATGGGTTCGATGGTCTTACCAATGCGACCAATGTAGCTCTGCTCCTGCTGTGCTTGCGTATCAAGCTTGGAGTCGTGAGGGAAGTAGCCCAAAGCCCAAACGATGATACTTGCCACGAGGATGATACCACCCATCTTCTTGAGATACTGCTTGCCTTTCTCCCAAGTATGGCGACCGATCGCCTTCCATGTAGGGAAACGGTAAGGTGGCAACTCCATCACGAATGGGGTATCCTCGCCCTTGATAACGAAACTGGCGAAGATGCGGCTCAGTATCACTGCCATGAAGATGCCCACGAGATAGAGTGAAATCATGATGAGCGAGCGATATTGCAAGGCGAAGAACGTACCGATGACCATGATGTAGATAGGCAGACGAGCCGAACAACTCATCAAAGGCAATATCAACATCGTTATCAGTCGGGAGCGATGACTCTCGATGGTTCTCGTCGCCATCACCGCTGGCACATTACAGCCGAAGCCCATAATCAATGGGATAAACGACTTGCCGTGCAAGCCCATCTTGTGCATCAACTTATCCATGATGAAGGCGGCACGAGCCATGTAGCCCGAATCCTCCATGTAGGAGATGAAGAAGTAGAGGATAAGAATCTGCGGCAGGAACACGATGACAGCTCCCACACCACCGATGACACCATCGATGAGCATATCCTTGATAGGACCATCTGGCATATACGTGCTGATGGTATCACCTAGCCAAGCTACACCGTCTTCAATCCATCCCTTTGGAATCTCGCCCAAAACGAAGGTGGCGGAGAACATGATGAAAAGCAAGAGGATGAAGATAGGGAAGCCCACGTATCTGTTGGTGATGACACGGTCGATGAGGTGAGTCACTTGATAGGTGTCCTTCGCCGTACCGGTTTCATATCCCGCCTCTTGCAATGCACCATGGATGAAACCATACTTGGCATCCATGATGGCGGTCTCGCTATCTTCTTGTGTCTCTTCCTTCACACGCTTGGCAGCCTCGTCGCGAGCGGCAAAGATTTCCTTTGCAGAGTTGAGATGGCTCACATATTCCTCGGCGTGCTTGTCATTCTCCAAGAGTTTGATAGACAAGTATCGGGTGGAGTAGCGTTGGCGGATGCTGTCATCTGCCTTCAGATACTTCTGGATATGTTCGATGCCATGCTCTATCTCATGTCCGTGGTTGATATGGATATGACGATAGTGCGAAGTGCTATCTTCCTTGCCTTCATAGAGTTCGATGATGGTCTCGAAGAGTTTATCTACTCCTCGTCCATTGGTGAACACAGTAGGAATCATGGAGATTCCGAAGAGCTCGCCTAGCTTGTCGTAGTCGATGTTGTCACCACGTTTCTCGGTCTCATCAAACATGTTGAGCGCACAAACCATACGGATGTGCATATCTATCAACTGAGTGGTGAGATAGAGGTTACGCTCCAGGTTGCTGGTATCGATGACATTGATGACAATATCCGGTGTATGCTCGATGAGTTGCTTGCGAACATAGAGTTCCTCTGGCGAATAGGCGGAGAGGGAATAGGTGCCTGGGAGATCGACCAGGTTGAAATGATAGCCGTTGTAATCGGCTTCGCCCACCTTGGCATCCACGGTGACACCACTATAGTTGCCCACACGTTCGTGAGCACCCGAAGCAAAGTTGAAGAGGGAAGTCTTTCCACAGTTAGGATTGCCCACCAACGCCACGTTGATGACGTGGTGCAAGCGGTCTGCCTCTTTCTCGGCAACGAGCATCTTGTCGCCCAAGGCTTGCTCGTCGGCTTCCTTGCTATCTACTATTTGTGAGTCCTTGACCTGTTCTCTGCCTTCAAAGTCTGCTTTGTTGAGTTCACTATCGTTTTTTGCATCGTTTACGGAGACGACCTCGATATGGTCAGCCTCGCTGTGTCGGAGTGACACCTCGTAGCCCATGATTTTATATTTCACTGGGTCTTGGAGTGGGGCGTTGAGAAGTACTTCTACCTTCTTGCCCTTGATGAATCCCATCTCGATGATTCTCTTTCTGAAACCACCGTGACCGGACACCTTGACGATGACGCCACTTTCTCCTGTTTTGAGTTCTGATAATCTCATACCTTATTATATTATATTTCGGCTGCAAAATTACTAATAATTATTTGCAACTGGGTAGCAATGATGTTATTAAAAACAAAAATACCTAGAAATGATGAGAGTATCATCAAATCTAGGTATTCTTATCATTATTTCTTGTGATTTTGATGCGCCTTCGCAGGGCATCTCGTCAGTATTAAATCTTAGATGTTTCTGCCGTGGCAGTTCTTGAACTTCTTGCCACTACCGCATGGACATGGGTCGTTAGGACGTGGCATGCGCTCTGCACGGTAAGGAATGCGAGGCTGACCTGCACCCTCACGAGTGTCTTGGTTGGCTGCTGCCTGTTGTGCGGCACGCTCAGCACGCTCACGCTCCTCGTCGATGTCAACCTTAGACTCTACGTAGTTCTGCTGTGTGCGCTGCTCTGGAGCTGCCTCCTGAACAGGTTGCTCCTGCTCGATAACTGGAATCTGACCACGCATCAAGATGCTGGCGATACGGTCGTACATATCATTGATCATAGCATCCCAAACCTTGGCACTCTCCAACTTGAAGATCAAGAGAGGATCCTTCTGCTCGTAGCTTGCGTTCTGTACAGAGTGCTTCAACTCATCGAGCTTGCGGAGGTTCTCCTTCCAGTCATCATCGATGATGTGGAGTAC
>ERZ1023641.196-NODE-196-length-20942-cov-28.025279_pt1 | contig 20942 bp, 12 predicted proteins | sample MGYA00380335_ERZ1023641 | MGnify/ENA primary metagenome ERZ1023641 (study PRJEB33179, sample SAMN07448970) | human gut metagenome | biome: Human-gut; feature: Human associated habitat; material: Faeces | host: Homo sapiens | place: India: Bhopal | collected... | reverse complement strand
CTCAAGAATTGCTCACCAAGGGTCGTAAGCTCGCCAACCAGCAGGGCGTGGAGCTTCATGCCATCGTTGCCGGTACTGGCATCAAGGGTAAGGTGGAAGACCAAATCCTCCCTTATGGTGTAGATAAGTTATTTGTTTTCGATGCTGAGGGTTTGTTCCCATACACTTCAGCTCCTCATACTGACATTCTCGTCAACCTCTTCAAGGAGGAGAATCCACAGATTGCCCTGATGGGCGCCACCGTAATCGGTCGTGACCTCGGCCCTCGTGTTTCTTCTTCATTGACCAGTGGTTTGACAGCCGACTGTACAGAGCTTGAGATTGGTGATTACGACGACAAGAAGAGTGGCAAGCACTATGATGGTTTGCTCTACCAGATTCGTCCTGCCTTCGGTGGTAACATCGTGGCTACCATCGTCAATCCAGAGCACCGTCCACAGATGGCTACCGTTCGTTCTGGTGTGATGCAGAAGCACATCTACGAGGGTGAGTGCAAGAAGGAAGTGGTTTATCCTGAGGTGAGCAAGTATGTTCCTGCCGAGGACTTCGTAGTGAAGGTACTCGACCACCACGTAGAGGCTGCCAAGCACAACTTGAAGGGTTCTCCTATCGTTGTTGCCGGTGGTTACGGTGTAGGTAGCAAGGAAGGCTTTGACCAGCTCTTCGAGTTGGCTCACTTGCTCCATGGTGAGGTAGGTGCTTCTCGTGCTGCCGTTGACGCTGGTTGGGTTGACCACGACCGTCAGATTGGTCAGACAGGTGTCACCGTTCATCCTAAGGTATATATCGCTTGCGGTATCTCTGGTCAGATCCAGCACATCGCCGGTATGCAGGATTCAGGTATCATCATCTCTATCAACAGCGATCCAGATGCTCCAATCAACAAGATTGCCGACTACGTGATCAATGGTACCGTAGAGGAAGTTGTACCTAAGCTCATCAAGTACTACAAGCAGAACTCGAAGTAAGCACTTGTAGTACCCATCACATTATTTATATATAAAGAAAAGCAAAATGGCTAATTACTATAGTGATCATCCTGAGATTGAATTTCATCTCAATCACCCATTGATGAAGCGTGTTGTTGACTTGAAGGAGCGCAACTACGCAGAAAAAGACCAGTTTGAAGATGCACCTGTCAACTACGAGGATGCCATCGAGAACTACAAGCGATTGCTTGATATTACTGGCGACGTGGCTGGTAACATCATCGAGCCAAACTCTGAGAGCGTTGACCAGGAAGGTCCTCACTTGGAGAACGGTCGCATGATTTATGCTAGCAAGACTTTCGAGAACTTGGAGGCTACCCGCAAGGCAGGTCTCTGGGGCTTGTCAATGCCTCGCCGTTATGGTGGTTTGAACTTGCCTAACGCTGTGTTCTCCATGGCTTCAGAGATTATCTCTGCCGCCGATGCTGGTTTCCAGAACATCTGGTCACTCCAGAGCTGTATCGATACTCTCTATGAGTTTGGTTCAGAGGAGCAACGCCAGAAGTACATCCCTCGCATTTGCGCTGGCGAGACCATGAGTATGGACTTGACAGAGCCTGATGCAGGTTCTGACTTGCAGCGTGTGATGCTCAAGGCTACACAGGATGCCGATGGCACATGGCGCTTGAACGGTGTGAAGCGATTCATCACCAATGGTGACTCAGACATCCACTTGGTTTTGGCTCGTTCTGAGGAAGGCACCAAGGACGGTCGTGGTCTCTCTATGTTCATCTACGACAAGCGTGATGGTGGCGTAACCGTTCGTCACATTGAGAATAAGCTTGGTATCCATGGTTCTCCTACTTGCGAGTTGGTTTACAAGAATGCCAAGGCAGAGCTTTGCGGTAGCACTCGTCTCGGTTTGATCAAGTACGTGATGGCATTGATGAACGGTGCTCGTCTCGGTATCGCCGCTCAGAGTGTCGGTGTAGAGCAGGAAGCTTACAATGAGGGTTTGGCATACGCTAAGGAGCGTGCTCAGTTTGGTGAGAAGATTATCAACTTCCCAGCAGTTTATGACATGCTTTCAAGAATGAAGGCGAAGTTGGATGCAGGTCGTTCCCTCCTCTACTGCTGCGCTCGCTACGTTGACATCTACAAGGCATTGGAAGACATCGCCCGTGATACCAAGTTGACTCCAGAGGAGCGTCAGGAGATGAAGAAATACACTCGTCTTGCCGATGCTTTCACTCCATTGGCTAAGGGTATGAACTCCGAGTATGCCAACCAGAACGCTTACGATGCCATCAGCATCCACGGTGGTTCAGGTTTCATCATGGAGTACAAGAGCCAGCGTTTGTTCCGTGACGCTCGTATCTTCTCTATCTACGAGGGTACGACCCAGTTGCAGGTAGTTGCAGCCATCCGTTACATCACCAACGGTACCTATCTCAACATCATCAAGGAGATGATGGAGAGCGAGGTAAGCGACGACTTGAAGGCATTGAAGGAGCGTGTAGGCAAGCTCGTTGAGCTTTACGAGGCTGCCATCAACAAGGTGAAGGAGGCTAACGACCAGGCAGTTCACGACTTCTTGGCTCGCCGTCTCTACAACATGACTGGTGACATCATCATGTCTCTTCTCATCCTCAATGATGCTACCAAGGCACCAGAGATGTTCCAGAAGAGTGCCAACGTATATGTTCGCATGGCAGAGGAGGAAGTCCTCGGTCATTCCGCATATATCCAGAACTTCAAGGCAGAGGACTTGGAGAGCTTCAAGGCATAAGAATCTTTAACTATACAATAAAAAAGTCCGTGGGGAAACAAATTACCACGGACTTTTCTTATTAAAGACACCTCCCAACGCACATCAATTTCGGGGGAATCGGATATTTCGCAATAAAAAATTTCGGGGGAATCGGATATTTCGCAATAAAAAATTTCGGGGGAATCGGATTTTCTTCACTTATCTTGTTCATTTTCAGATATTTTCCGTATCTTTGCAGCAGAATAAAGAAAAAATAATATGATACAAAGAATATTCAGACGCAAAATATACGATAAGATTCTCAAATGGAAAGAAGAGAATCAAGGGAAAACAGCACTTTTGATAGAAGGAGCTCGACGTGTAGGGAAATCAACTGTCGTGGAAGAATTTGCTCGAAAGGAATATCAATCATGTATCATCATCGACTTCAATAAAGCAAGAAAAGAAGTAAAAGATCTTTTTGAAGACATGATGGACATGGACTTGCTATTCCTCAAATTACAGCAAACTTATCACGTAGAACTGGTTGACCGAAATTCAGTCATTGTTTTCGATGAAGTGCAGCAATGCCCACTTGCTCGCCAAGCCATCAAATACCTTGTACAAGATGGTCGTTACGACTATATTGAGACAGGTTCACTGATTAGCGTGAAAAAGAACACCAAAGACATTACCATTCCAAGCGAAGAAGACAGAATAGAAATGCACCCTTTGGATTACGAGGAATTCAGATGGGCTATAGGTGACCAAACATCCATCAACATTCTCGCCAAGTTCTGGGAGAAGAAACTCCCTTTGGGAGCAGCTCATCGAGAAGCAATAAGAAACTTACGCCTCTATATGTTGGTTGGAGGTATGCCACAAGCAATCAACACCTATATTGAAACCAATAATCTGAGCAAGGTAGATGAGACTAAACGTAAAATCATTAAGCTCTATGAAGATGATTTGCTAAAGATAGACACCTCTGGACGTGCATCTAAAATGTTTCTATCCATACCAGCAGCCCTTTCGCGTAACGCTTCACGTTATGTTCCATCATCAATAATAGGAGAAACAAATGAGGAGAAAATGCTGGAACTTCTCAAGACATTGGAAGATAGCAAGATTACCAATATGGCTTACCACGTTGATGACCCCAATGTAGGAATGCCACTGAGCACCAATTTCGAAAAATTCAAGATGTTTGTTGCAGATACTGGTTTGTTTGTAACCTTAGCTTTCTGGGACAAATCTTTCACTGAAAATATTATCTATTCTAAGCTGCTAAGTGACAAACTTGCAGCTAACTTAGGATACGTATATGAGAATCTTGCAGCACAAATGCTTACCGCCTCTGGAAACAGACTTTTTTACCACACATGGAAAAAAGACGAAAAGCATTACTACGAAATTGACTTCCTTATCTCGAACGGCACCAAACTGTGTCCAATTGAAGTAAAATCTTCTGGCTACAAAACCCATGTCTCACTTGATAACTTCTACGAGAAATACTCGAAGATTGTTGCGCAACGCTATTTGATTTACACCAAGGATTTACAAAAAGACGGCAACACATTGTTGCTTCCTTTTTACATGATACCATTCATTTAAGGAATAAAGTCCATGAGCATTCACTCCTGTTCATGGGCTTTTTTGATTATTATTTTATGTTGAAACCCGCAAAATCTGAAGGAACATGGCATCCCCCGAAGGATTTAGCAACTCCCAAGTGTATGAATCCCACACGATAGGGATTTTCCTTTCAACTTTAGGGATTTATTCCATACCATCTCATGAGAAAAGCATACTTTTGCAAGCGAAACAAAACAACAAGAATGTTTCAGTAAATGATTAGCAACCTTCAAAAACAGTAACGATTATGAAAAGAAATGAACTGATGGCACTGATTGCCACAACCATATTGATGTTTGCCGTATGTATGTCAGCATCGGCTAAAGGAAAGAGAAACGTAGAGCGCGGAATGACCAAACAAGAAGTGATTGCCATCTTGGGAGAACCGAAACTCACCAGTTTCGACATGTATGGGGACAAATGGGAATATGCCAAAAACAACAATCTGTTTGGAGACTCCAAGTACATCACGGTATTCTTCGACAGATCTGGAAAAGTGGTAGAATACAACACAAGAATCATAGAATCCAACAGCCAGCAGCCGAATGGTCAGCAACCACAGCAACCACAGCAGCCTCTGCAGCCATCACTTCCCCCATACGACGGAGGTTATTATCCTAACGGCGGAATGAACTATGATTATTGTCTGGACGATGCTTCTTTTTCAAAACTATACAACAAGATAAAGAAGACTAACTTTGATGACAACAAGTTCGACTTGATAGAAGTAGCAAGTCTCGGATGTTATTATTCCTGTGCCCAGGTCGTTCGCATCATGAAGATTTTCTCTTTTGACGACAGCAAGATGAAAGTCCTCAGCATGATGGCTCCCCGCATAGTAGATTTGCAGAATGCAACAGATATCTATCGCATATTCACCTTCGATAGCGACAAGGAAAAAGCAGCGAATATCCTACGAAATAGCAGATAATCCCTGCAAAACTTGCATAATCAGGGGGAAGTTATGTTAGAAGAGAAGAAACTCTAGGCATAAGTTTCTATAACAATCTTCTCCACCAAAGCGTAAGTAGCTTGCATCGGGGTAAGACATCCACTGCAAAGGGTTCCGCTGAGTTCAGCCAAGCGGATATGATAGCTCAGGCGATGGGCATCCATCTCGATTCCATGCTCCACCAAAGCACGAGCAAAGTCTTCCTTCGTCGCACTACCATAAACAACATTACTGCTTGTGGCGCAGCCTCCAGCTACATCACAACCAATGGCACTACCATCCTTCATGCCATTAATAGTTGGTTCCTTTCTCTCGCAAGTATCCACAAGAATCTCTCTGATAGAATACAGTTCCTCATCATCAATGAATACCTTGTTCGTTTTCATCCAACTTCGGATTACCCTCTCCGCCTTATCGGCATAGAGTTGGAGCATCCAGCCATAATCATCAGAAGATACCAATTGCCAAGTACCACGAAGCAGGTGCAGACGAATGATTTCGCCTGCATCATACGCCTGATGGAAAGCCTCGGCAGATGGTTTCTTCATACGCATCATCACAGCCCATCGCATCATGCGATAGTCTTGCGCTTGCACTGCTCCCATGTGGGCTACCACTTCCTTGGGAGAAGCGAATTGTGGACTGATGAGTTGCTGCGAGAGCAATCGAATGGCTATTGGATTCATTTTGCGGGAAGTGAAGGGGATTTAAAGAAGTTAGAGGGAAGTGAAGGGACAATAGTTTTTGAGGGAATTACTTCACAAACTCTATCTTGCCCTCGTCTCTTGGCTTCGCCGCTGGAGTCTCATCAGGATAACCGATGGCGAGGATGTAGCTGATTTCGTAGCTGTCAGGAAGATGGAGCTTAGCAATAAATGGCTTGTATGCCTCGCTGCGCTGAAGGAACATGGCGGCACTGCCCAGGCAACAAGTGCCAAGCCCTAGTGACTGGGCGGCAAGCATCATGTTCTCTCCCATCAATCCGACATTCAGCGCGGCATAATGATCATCCTTCGGACAAGCCACGATGATGATGTTAGGTGCATTGCGATACATATTCTTGAAGTTGACATCACGCTTCACCTGCTCCGGATTCTCCTTCTTGAATATCTCCGTGGTACCCTTGATGAAGTCAGGATTTTCCACCACCCTCACAGCCCAAGTCTGCTGGTTCATCGCACTAGGCGCATGGATGCCACACTTGGCTATCACCGCCAGTTTCTCGTGCTCCACAGGCTTGTCGAGATACTTGCGAACGGAACGGCGAGCCATGATCGTTTGGATTACCTTATTGGTCAACTCCCCTTTCGTTAATTCCAACGCAAAAGGAAAACCGCCTTGGGTAAACACGCCATTCAACTTGCCATCATCCTTCAACTTTCCTGCATACACTGCCTTCAAAGCATCCATCTTGATATTTACAGAATCGGCTGAAAGATAATTCACAGCAGTTGGAATACCGTATGCTCCCTGGTCGGGACTATCCATTGTGACAGCCTTTTCCCCACTGACATGAAACACTAAGTTTAATGAAGTCATTCCCACCTTCAACTGTCCTTGCCAGTTTCCTACCAATCCAGATTGTGCCTTGCCGAGCGATGGCAGCAACATCAAGCCACAAACCATCCAAGTTTTCAAATTCCCCATATCTTTATCTCCTTATTTTAATATTATATTAGATTCCCGTGCGAAATTACAAAGAAAAACGCAAACACACAAATAAATCTCCCAAAAATAAATGAGCAATCTTTATTTCCGTTGTTTTTATCTTAATAATCTACAAAACGAGCCTATTTTGTACTAAAATAAGCTAAAAACACATTTTAAAAGTTGACACGCATTGATTTTTATGCTATATTTGTCAACAAATTAAAGAAAATTATGGCTAACGACTCATTTTCGATCCGACTACATGAAGCTCGGCTCATGATGAAGCTCAGCATGGAAAAACTTGCAGAGCTTACAGGTGGCATCATCACCAAGCAGAGCATTTCTCGGTATGAGAAAGGCACTATGCACCCCAAGCGTAATGCCCTGCGAGCCTTGGCTCAAGCGCTCCACATCAGCGAAGCGTATTTTGATGGAACCAACCTAAAGATTGATATGCCTATGCTACGAACCACCTCCAACAATAAACTGAATGAAGAGGAACTAAAAAACATCGAGGCAAAGCTCTCCTTTTGGACGGAGCAATATCTCGCCAAGGAGCGAGAAACTGGTTTTCATACAAGTTTCGAGAATCCAATAGCAGGCACAACAGTCTTATCGATGGAAGATGCCCTCCATGCAGCCGATATGCTTCGCAAGCGCTGGCATTGCAGTGACGGTCCGATTCCTAGCATCCTGAGATTGCTGGAGAGAAAGGGCTTCAAGATTCTATCAGCAGAATTGCCCGACGGAGTGCTCGGATTGAGTACTTGGGCTGATGAGAAGCATCCACTAATCGTGATGGATTTGCGACCAGGAAAAGACTCGGTAGAACGCCTTCGCTTCACAACTGCCCACGAGTTGGGGCACTTGCTACTCACTCTCCCGGAGATAGATTCAGAAGACAAGAAGCCCACCATTGAGAAGCGTTGTGATATGTTTGCCAGTTTTTTCCTTATGCCCAAGAGTACCTATATAGAAGAAATGGGCGGTACTCATCGAGAAGAAGTAACTGTAGAAGAGATGATAGACATCAAGGAGCAATATGGTCTGTCACTCCAAGCCCTCATCATAGAGGCTCGTGACTATGGTATCATTGATACACCATATAAGCGATGGTGGTACGACAAATACCTAGAGGATAATCCAGAGGAAATAGGTTTGGGCCACTACCCTTACGCCGAGACCATCGGTAGAGAGAAAAGAGTTGACTCAATCATCAATCATATTAAGAACAAGGAGGAAGAAGAAGATGCAAAGTGAAAGTCAGAACATAGAATATAAGGAGTCTTGGAGAGACGAGTATCTGAAATGGATATGTGGTTTTGCCAATGCCCAAGGTGGTCGTATCTACATAGGTGTAAATGACAAGAAAGAAGTTATCGGACTTTCAGATGCCAAAAGGCATATGGAAGATATACCCAACAAGATAGTCAACTATCTAGGCATTGTAGAAGATGTAAACTTGCTTACAGAAGGTGGCAAGGAGTACATTGAGATTGTTGTGTCTCCAAGCAATATGCCAATAGCATATAAAGGTACCTACCACTATCGCAGTGGCTCTACTAAGCAAGAGTTGAAAGGTCTTGCCCTACAGCAATTCATCATGGAGAAGATGGGACATTCATGGGACGACATCCCGGTGTATGGCGCAACCTTAGATGACATAGACCGCAATGCCATCGACTATTTCTTGCAACGAAGCATCAAGGCAGGTCGTATGGACGAGGAAGAAGCCAATGCCTCGACCGAGCATGTGCTGCGCAATCTCGGTTTATATACCAAAGATGGCGAGTTGAAGAATGCCTCCATTCTGCTTTTCGGCAAGGATGTTCGCCAGTTCTTCCCAGCAGCCATGTTCAAGATCGGCCGTTTTCATACAGACGAAAGCGACCTGATTATCCAAGACGTGATTGATGGTAATCTCATTCAAATGGCAAGCCGAGTGATGAAGACGCTGCGCACCAAGTATCTCCTCTCTCCTATTCACTACGAAGGATTGCAGCGAATAGAGCAATTAGAGGTTCCAGATAAAGCCCTACGTGAACTGATATATAATGCCATCTCACACAAGGATTATACTGGTCCTGCCATTCAGATGCACATCTATGACAAAAGCATCGAATTGTGGAACTATGGTCTATTGCCAAAAGAGCTGACACCAGCCAAGCTGTTGCAAAAGCACTCTTCCTTCCCTAGAAACCATAACATCGCCAACGCATTCTACAAAGCTGGCTTTGTGGAATCATGGGGACGTGGATTCAAGAAGATTGCCGAAGAGTTCGAAAAAGCCAAGCTCCCATTGCCAACGATAGAAGAAGAATGTGGTGGCGTGATGGCGGTAATACAACGTAAGACGGTGGATGAAATCATACAAGAACGAGAAAGTAGCGGTAATGTCGGAGAAAATATCGGAAGAAATGTCGGAGACGTGTCGGAGTTCAAACTATCTGAACGCCAAACTATTATAAAAAATATAATTAGTTCAAACCCTACAATTACCGCCAAACAAATGTCGGAGACTTTGTCGGTGACTTCCAGAACCATAGAAAGAGACTTGTCGGCTATGCAAAAGGCAGGTATTATCAGACATGAAGGAAAAGACAATGCTGGCACTTGGGTTGTCCTCGAACAAAAGAAACAGAAGAGATATGAAAGATAAAAATAATGAGCAAATCGTCTTCGAAATGCTCGAAGAAGTTGCAACAGAAAGTATCGCAGAAGCAAGAAATGCCTACACATACGATGAGATAGATGATTGCTATGTGGAGGCTAAGAAAATTGCGGAGGTGGCAAAGATGGAATTAGAATATTACAAACAGAATAATAACATTTAAAAAAAGATTATATGGCTAAGAAATTTGAAGATTTCACAAAGCTATATCCATTATCAAAGACGTTGTGCTTTGAGGCCAGACCTATTGGGGCTACCAAAAGCAACATCATAAAGAATGGATTACTTGATGAAGACAAACACAGAGCAGAAAGCTATGTGAAAGTAAAGAAACTCATTGATGAATACCACAAGGCATTCATTGATCGTGTATTGGCAGATGGTTGCTTGTGTTACAAAAACGAAGGCAACGAAGACTCTTTGGAAGAATACTATGAGTTTTATTCCTTGAGTTCTAAGGACAAAAGTGATGATACACGCAAGCATTTTGCTACCATCCAGCAAAACTTACGCTCTAAAATCGCTGAGACTCTGACCAAAGATAAAGCTTATGCAAATCTCTTTGGCAACAAACTCATCGAATCTCATAAGGATAAGGAAGACAAGAATAACATCATTGATTCAGATCTGATTCAATTTGTCAGCACAGCCACTCCTGACCAACTAGACTCTCAAAGCAAGGATGATGCAACAAAACTAATCAAGGAGTTTTGGGGATTTACCACTTACTTTACGGGCTTTTTTGAGAATCGCAAGAACATGTACACTTCCGAAGAGAAGTCTACAGGCATTGCCTATCGCTTAATCAATGAAAATCTCCCAAAGTTCATAGACAACATGGAGTCATTCAAAAAAATCATGGAAAAGCCTGAAATGTCTGCCAATATGGAAGAGCTGCGTGCAAACTTAGAAGAGTACTTGAATGTTGAAAGCATCTCTGAAATGTTTGAACTCAACTATTACAACATGCTTTTGACACAAAAGCAAATTGATGTCTACAATGCTGTTATTGGAGGAAAGACTGACGAGGAACAGGATATCAAAACCAAAGGTATCAACGAATATGTCAATCTTTACAATCAGCAACATAAAGATACGAAATTGCCAAAGCTCAAGACTTTATTTAAGCAGATTCTCAGTGACAGAAATGCCATTTCTTGGTTACCAGAAGAGTTTGATAAAGACCAAAACGTTTTGAATGCCATTAAGGATTGCTATGTCCGCTTGACAGCAAATGTACTTGGTAACAATGTATTAAATTCATTACTTAGCACTTTATCCGAGTATAACACAGAGAGTATATTCATCCGCAATGACATACAGTTAACAAATATCTCACAAAAGATGGCTGGAAGTTGGAACTACATCCAAGATGCCATCAAACAAGATATCAAGAATGTTGCCCCTGCAAGAAAGCGCAAAGAGTCAGAAGAAGACTACGAAGAGAGAATTTCGAAAAATTTCAAGAAAGCAGATAGTTACAGCATCAAATACATAGACGACTGCTTGAATAGAGCTTACAAGAATAATACATACACTGTAGAAGGGTATTTTGCGACATTAGGCGCAACAAATACACCTTCTCTACAGCGTGAAAATCTCTTTGCTCAAATTGCCAACGCATATACAAACATATCATCATTGCTTTCATCAGATTATTCTGCTGAAAAGAATTTGGCACAAGACAAAGAGAATGTCGCTAAGATAAAGACTTTATTGGATTGCATCAAGTCTTTGCAGCACTTCGTCAAACCATTATTGGGTAAAGGTGACGAGAGCGACAAGGACGAACGCTTCTATGGCGACCTTTCTATGCTATGGAAGGAGCTCGATACAGTTACACCATTATACAACATGGTACGCAACTATATGACCCGCAAGCCATATTCTCAGAAAAAGATTAAGTTGAACTTTGAGAATCCACAGTTGCTTGGAGGTTGGGATGCAAACAAAGAAAAAGACTATGCTTCTATCCTATTACGCCGTGATGGAAAGTACTACTTAGGTATCATGGATAAGGAATCCAAGAAACTCTTAGGAAAATCCATGCCGTCAGATGGTGCATGCTATCAGAAAATGGTTTACAAACTACTTCCTGGAGCAAACAAAATGCTTCCAAAAGTATTCTTTGCCAAATCCAGATTAGCAGACTTCAATCCAAGCAAGGAAATAATTGAAAACTACAATAATGGCACTCACAAGAAAGGCAAGAACTTCAATTTAAAAGACTGTCATGCGTTGATTGATTACTTCAAAGAGTCTATAAAAAAACATGAAGATTGGAGTAAATTTGGATTCAAATTCTCAGAATCAACTACTTATGAGGATTTAAGTGGCTTTTACCATGAAGTAGAACAACAAGGCTATAAGCTTTCTTTTACCAACGTATCGGCATCTTACATCGATAAAATGGTAGATGAGGGCAAGATGTACCTATTCCAAATTTATAACAAGGACTTCTCTGAGTATAGCAAGGGTACCCCAAATATGCACACTTTGTATTGGAAGGCTTTATTTGACGAGCGTAACCTTGCTGACGTGGTGTACAAGTTGAATGGTCAAGCCGAACTATTCTATCGTGAGAAGAGTATCGACTGCACCCACCCTACTCATCCTGCCAATCACCCAATTCTCAACAAGAACAAAGACAACGAGAAGAAGGAGAGTATTTTTGAGTACGACCTCATCAAAGATCGTCGTTACACCGTAGATAAGTTTATGTTCCATGTACCTATCACGATGAACTTCAAGAGCACAGGTGCCGACAATATCAATCAGTTGGTAAGAGAACACTTAAAGGACGCTGACGCTCCACACATAATTGGTATCGATCGTGGCGAGCGTCACCTACTTTATCTCGTAGTGATTGATATGCACGGTAACATCAAAGAGCAATTCACTCTCAATGATATTGTCAATGAGTACAATGGCAATACTTATCGTACCAACTATCATGATTTGCTTGATGCACGTGAAGATGCACGTTTGAAAGCACGCCAAAGTTGGCAAACCATTGAGAACATCAAAGAGTTGAAAGAGGGCTATTTGTCTCAGGTCATCCATAAGATTACGCAACTCATGGTAAAATACCATGCCATCGTAGTTTTGGAAGACTTGAACATGGGTTTTATGCGTGGTCGCCAAAAGGTTGAGAAGCAAGTGTACCAGAAGTTTGAGAAGATGCTGATTGACAAACTCAACTATTATGTAGATAAGAAAGCAAACGCAGAACAAGCAGGAGGTTTATTGAATGCGTATCAATTGACCAGTAAGTTTGACAGTTTCCAGAAGTTGGGAAAACAAAGCGGCTTCCTCCTCTATATCCCAGCTTGGAACACATCTAAGATAGATCCAGTTACTGGGTTTGTCAATTTGTTAGACACTCGTTACCAAAACGTAGAAAAGGCAAAAGCTTTCTTCTGCAAGTTCGAGGCTATCAGATACAACTCGAACAAGAACTGGTTCGAATTTACCATCGACTACAACAACTTTGGTCAAAAAGCAGAAGGTACGAGAACAAAGTGGACACTTTGCACACAAGGCAAACGCATACGCACATTCCGTAACCCAGAAAAGAACTCAGAGTGGGACAATCAAGAAATTGACTTAACTTCTGCGTTGAAAAACTTGTTTGCGCATTACCACATTGATATAAATGGAAATATCAAGGAAGCAATTTCTGCACAGTCAGACAAAACTTTCTTTACAGAATTGTTGCATTTATTGAAGCTAACCCTACAGATGCGTAACAGCATCACAGGTACCGAGACTGATTATCTCATCTCACCTGTCGCAGACGATAATGGCTACTTCTATGATAGCCGTACTTGCAATGATACGCTTCCAAAGAATGCGGATGCTAATGGTGCATACAATATCGCCAGAAAGGGTCTCATGCTTATTGAGCAAATCAAAAAGGCTAAAGACATTGCAAACATCAAGTTTGACATATCCAACAAGTCTTGGCTCAACTTTGCACAGCAAAAGCCATATAAGGATGAATGATTACATTCCGCTTTCTACACTGAATGATTTCATCTTCTGCCCATACTCCATATACCTGCATAGCGTGTATATGGAGGCGGCAGAAGATGTATACAAAGCCACTCCACAGACCAAAGGCACCATTGCCCATCAAGGAGTGGACGAGAAAAAAGGCAGCACTCACAAGAGTGATATCATGTCACTTCCCGTATATAGTGATGAATTCGGAATATCAGGAAAGATAGACCTCTATAAACAAGACCGCCATCTACTGATAGAACGAAAGAACAACTTGAAACGTATATTCCGTGGACAGATATATCAACTATGGGGACAATATTTCTGCATGAGAGAAATGGGGTACGAAGTTGAGAAACTTGCTTTCTATGAGATATCCACCAATAAGATGATAGACGTGGAATTACCAGGAGAACTTGGCAAACAAGAACTCCTCGGATTCATAGAGCAATTCAAAAGCTACAACCCCTCTTCTACTTCGATTAAGGTAAATCTTAACAAATGCATCCATTGCATTTATTGCAATCTTTGTGATAAAACTGACTCTGATAATGTTTACACATAAGGACATAAAAATGCGCACCATATTCGTAGTAAACTGCATAGAACACGACCGCAGCTTAAGAGTAAATAGTGGCGAGCTCATGCTAGAGGAACTTGAAGGCGACAAGAAAAAGACGCTAACAAAGTTTCCCTTCCAAAAGTTGCTTGCTCTGTTTGTCATTGGGCATATTACCGTAACAACCCCACTTATCGAAAAATGCAAGAAATATGGAGTTGCACTGGTCGTTATGAAACCCAATCTGCGCCCGGTTTTCTTTTGGGAAAATTCTGCAGAAGCTAACTACTTGCTCCGAAAGAGGCAGTTTGAATTCAAGGCTGATGACTTAAGCGTTGCCAAATGCATCGTATATAATAAAGTGTTAAACCAAAAGGCATCCTTACAGAAGACTCGAAAGAAAGACGAAGCCACAACAGAAGCTATCATTCAATGTGAAGCCGCCCTCAACACCTTGCCAGACATCAATGACTACAATCAATTAATGGGACTAGAAGGTACCGTCGCCAAGTCATTCTTCTCTGCATATTTTCAAAATCAAAATTGGAAAGGCAGACATCCTAGAATGAAAAGTGATGTTATGAATGTTACTCTAGATATAGGATATACGATATTATTCAATTTCTTGGAAAGTTTCATTCGTATGTTTGGCTTTGACCTCTATGTAGGAGTTTATCACCGCTTATGGTTTAAGCGCAAGTCGTTGGTATGTGACTTAATGGAGCCTTTCAGATGCATCATTGATCATGCTACATTGCTGGCATTCAATCGCAAGCAGTTTTCGAAAAAGGACTTTACATTGATCAAACAAGAATATCGTCTGAAATACGAGAAATGTGCCAACTACTATAAAGTATTCTATGACGCATTAATTGCCTACAAGACAGAGTTTTTCAAGTACGTACAGCAATACTATAGATGTTTCATGGGCTGTAAATCCGTAAAAGAGTATCCTTTATTCGAATTTTAAATGATTATAGTGAGTTATGACATTACGGACGACAAGATGCGCACCAACTTTTCCAAGATGCTGAAAAGCAATGGAGCTATCCGACTTCAATACTCAGTATATGAAGTTAGAAACACCAAACGAATTGTGGACAATCTTGTTGCTAAGATAGAGGCATATTCCAAACATTTCACGGCAGATGACAGCGTTGTCATTTTTGATGTTGATTCAGACAAATTGACAAAATATGGCAACGCCATCCATCGGGACCAAGATGTCGTGTATTTTTAAAGAACAAACCTCCGTCTTTATGTTTTGATATAAAATCTGCTTAACGTGCTCAGTTCCAACTAGTTCTTTGACATTTTGAAAAACGTATTTATTGCAAGGGTATAAATAATCTCGAAAATATTTACCTAAAAATGCTTGTATTTAAAGGATTTTATATAACTTTGCAAAAAATAAGAGGCTAACAAGCCAATTTAATTTCTACTATTGTAGATGGATGAGGTTCGCCAGAAGTGGTTAGGTAAGGCTAACAAGCCAATTTAATTTCTACTATTGTAGATGGAGCGAGTGCGACAAATCCGTTAGTATGGGCTAACAAGCCAATTTAATTTCTACTATTGTAGATTGGAACTACCAAATAATTAAAGGATAAAGTGGCTAACAAGCCAATTTAATTTCTACTATTGTAGATTTCGTAATCTTCTTCATATCTTAATCTGTGGCTAACAAGCCAATTTAATTTCTACTATTGTAGATCGCCATCCCAATTTTCTTCGTTGTCTGACGGCTAACAAGCCAATTTAATTTCTACTATTGTAGATTGTATATAATGACAAACATTCTTTAAACCGGCTAACAAGCCAATTTAATTTCTACTATTGTAGATTTGACTTCTCTGATATGTCAAAAATTAAGGGCTAACAAGCCAATTTAATTTCTACTATTGTAGATGGACGAACAAAACAAGGGACAAGAGTGAGGCTAACAAGCCAATTTAATTTCTACTATTGTAGATTTAGAGGTAATAATGTAGTAGTTTCAAACTGGCTAACAAGCCAATTTAATTTCTACTATTGTAGATGGGGCTCGGGGCAAGCCCTCGCAGCGCAAGGGCTAACAAGCCAATTTAATTTCTACTATTGTAGATCGCAAAAGTGCTTTCACTCAATCTTTTTTGGCTAACAAGCCAATTTAATTTCTACTATTGTAGATTGAAGTCTTATTGTCAGTTGCGTTATCGTCGGCTAACAAGCCAATTTAATTTCTACTATTGTAGATATTTATCATTTTAACTATAAAATAAGAGGGCTAACAAGCCAATTTAATTTCTACTATTGTAGATACGAGCGTCCTTTAAATCTCCCTCTTGAGGCTAACAAGCCAATTTAATTTCTACTATTGTAGATTTGGTACTAAGTTTGACGTTTCGACTCAGGCTAACAAGCCAATTTAATTTCTACTATTGTAGATGAGCCTAAGCACGGCACAACCTGGCAGGCGGCTAACAAGCCAATTTAATTTCTACTATTGTAGATCAAGGTACACGTTTTCGCCCTTCGCTAGGCTAACAAGCCAATTTAATTTCTACTATTGTAGATGATTTAGAAACTTATAATAAACGTGTAGATGGGCTAACAAGCCAATTTAATTTCTACTATTGTAGATTCGCTATCGTCGAAGCCAACCCTTCAGCATGGCTAACAAGCCAATTTAATTTCTACTATTGTAGATTACATTCTCTATAACGTTCATACCGTTCTGGCTAACAAGCCAATTTAATTTCTACTATTGTAGATTGCAGACAATCTAAAGCGGATAACTATTGGCTAACAAGCCAATTTAATTTCTACTATTGTAGATAAACGACGGGGATTTTTCTCCTTGAGTTCGGCTAACAAGCCAATTTAATTTCTACTATTGTAGATCGTTATAGGTGGCGGCAAAGATTATGAGCGGCTAACAAGCCAATTTAATTTCTACTATTGTAGATCGCCAAATAGGAGCCACACATATCACCATCGGGCTAACAAGCCAATTTAATTTCTACTATTGTAGATCGGAAAATATTTGCACGGAACAAATAAATAGGCTAACAAGCCAATTTAATTTCTACTATTGTAGATAATCTGTTCCAGTACCGGAACTTTCTCGCCAGGCTAACAAGCCAATTTAATTTCTACTATTGTAGATTCGCAAAATATTTGGCGGAAACAAATTATATGGCTAACAAGCCAATTTAATTTCTACTATTGTAGATCATCTATTGTTAATGAGCCTTCTAACTCTTGGCTAACAAGCCAATTTAATTTCTACTATTGTAGATAGACGCTTAGGAACTATTCCCTTGCTCAAGGCTAACAAGCCAATTTAATTTCTACTATTGTAGATCTGGTGGCTGGTGTGCTCCCTGTTGGCGGGCTAACAAGCCAATTTAATTTCTACTATTGTAGATTAAAAGCACTTCCTGGCAGCATGTTCCGTCGGCTAACAAGCCAATTTAATTTCTACTATTGTAGATCTGTTGGCTGGTGTGCTCCCTGTTGGCGGTGGCTAACAAGCCAATTTAATTTCTACTATTGTAGATTTTTATCTTTGCCATCTTTTTCCATAACTGGCTAACAAGCCAATTTAATTTCTACTATTGTAGATCAAGCTGCCATCGCAAGAATCAGTAAAAGGCTAACAAGCCAATTTAATTTCTACTATTGTAGATAAAATCAATAGTTATGTCAATCATTTATGGCTAACAAGCCAATTTAATTTCTACTATTGTAGATCCGAAAGCCTCTGAGCCGAACCTTTGCCGGCTAACAAGCCAATTTAATTTCTACTATTGTAGATTCCAGGTATGGCAGCCACGATTCTATAATGGCTAACAAGCCAATTTAATTTCTACTATTGTAGATAAAGCGTGAAAATTATGGCAGAAAAAGAAAAGGCTAACAAGCCAATTTAATTTCTACTATTGTAGATACGACTAGCCGAAATTTCCTTATACTTCGGCTAACAAGCCAATTTAATTTCTACTATTGTAGATTCGGAAACAAGCAGATTGTTGCCGGAGTTAAGGCTAACAAGCCAATTTAATTTCTACTATTGTAGATAGCGGTGAACATATGGCGGTGTGAAAGGGGCTAACAAGCCAATTTAATTTCTACTATTGTAGATTCCAGCGGGGTTAAGGGTCAAGCAGATGGGGCTAACAAGCCAATTTAATTTCTACTATTGTAGATGCAAATTATTTGGTGGAATAAAAATATATGGCTAACAAGCCAATTTAATTTCTACTATTGTAGATCCTACGGACTCGATGGATTTTTCAACTCAGGCTAACAAGCCAATTTAATTTCTACTATTGTAGATTTCTGCATCTTATCAGAATTTAACTGTTGGCTAACAAGCCAATTTAATTTCTACTATTGTAGATCAAAGATAGGTGCCTGGCTCTTCTCGGTCGGGCTAACAAGCCAATTTAATTTCTACTATTGTAGATATAAGAATTTGGGTATTCCCGATTTTAGGGCTAACAAGCCAATTTAATTTCTACTATTGTAGATTGTTATTGGTCGTGCTAAGTTAGGTAATAGGCTAACAAGCCAATTTAATTTCTACTATTGTAGATTGTGTAATTGCAGGCAGTTACTTAATATCAGGCTAACAAGCCAATTTAATTTCTACTATTGTAGATAGCAGTCTTCAAAGCAAGTTCTTGATTTGGCTAACAAGCCAATTTAATTTCTACTATTGTAGATGTGCAGATCAGCTCATCTGCCGCTGTCTGGGCTAACAAGCCAATTTAATTTCTACTATTGTAGATGATCTTCGCTTTGATGTTCACCAATATGAGGCTAACAAGCCAATTTAATTTCTACTATTGTAGATCTCAATATAAGAGCGGATAGACGTATCAGGCTAACAAGCCAATTTAATTTCTACTATTGTAGATACAAAATAAGTTTGTGGCTTCTCATTCTGTGGCTAACAAGCCAATTTAATTTCTACTATTGTAGATGCATATTCAGCCGTAACAAGTTTTAGGAGGGCTAACAAGCCAATTTAATTTCTACTATTGTAGATTGGTGTCAATGTCCGCGACCTCATCGACGGGCTAACAAGCCAATTTAATTTCTACTATTGTAGATTAGACGAAATCACAAAGCTCTGCCATCTCCTGGCTAACAAGCCAATTTAATTTCTACTATTGTAGATCACTGATGCCATAAGCTTGCACGCCATAGGCTAACAAGCCAATTTAATTTCTACTATTGTAGATAAAGACAACAATGGACGAAAATTCGTTACAGGCTAACAAGCCAATTTAATTTCTACTATTGTAGATCTTTAATGTATCTTGCCATAATCTTATAGGCTAACAAGCCAATTTAATTTCTACTATTGTAGATAAGAGGTTCTTTGGACCGATTGGGCTACGTGGCTAACAAGCCAATTTAATTTCTACTATTGTAGATATGCTAGAATACCAATCCATGTTAGCATCGGCTAACAAGCCAATTTAATTTCTACTATTGTAGATCACCGGCAGGGACACGATGTATTCCTTTTTGGCTAACAAGCCAATTTAATTTCTACTATTGTAGATAGACTTTTGTATGGAGGAACATCCACAGTGGCTAACAAGCCAATTTAATTTCTACTATTGTAGATGACTTGTGACAACAAATAAGACCAAGGAAGGCTAACAAGCCAATTTAATTTCTACTATTGTAGATTCATAATCGGTGCAGTTCGTTCTTATTACACGGCTAACAAGCCAATTTAATTTCTACTATTGTAGATGCATATTTGACCGTAATAAGATAAGACGGAGGCTAACAAGCCAATTTAATTTCTACTATTGTAGATTGGAAAATTTATCATTACAGGAAATCATGGGCTAACAAGCCAATTTAATTTCTACTATTGTAGATTAGCGAAGCTGCTCTACCACATCGTGCGGGCTAACAAGCCAATTTAATTTCTACTATTGTAGATAATACCATAAAGCAGATGATTATGTAACGGCTAACAAGCCAATTTAATTTCTACTATTGTAGATACAGAGTCCGAAAAAGAAGCCTATTGCGTTCAAGTTCTTTATCCAGTTCGTTGAGCATGATGTTACTCAATAACGGACTTAGCGGTCCTCCTTGGGGAGTCCCTTCCTCGCTCGCTTCGAACAAGCCTTTGTTCATTACACCACTTCGGAGATATTTGTGTATAAGACTGACCACTCTGCCGTCTTTTATCGTACGGCTGAGGATTTCTATGAGTTTGCTATGGCTCACCGTGTCGAAGAAGCGTTCAAGGTCAAGGTCTACTACATATATGTAGCCTTCGCTGATTATCCTTTGCGCTCCTCGTAGTGCGTCATGGCATCCTCTTCTCGGTCGGAAGCCGTAGCTCGTCTTGGAGAATTGGTTCTCATAGATGGGAGTCAATACTTGATTGATGGCTTGTTGCACCAGACGGTCTACTACTGTAGGTATTCCCAACAGGCGCATCTTGCCATTGTCTTTGGGTATTTCTACCCTTTTCACTGGGTTCGGACGGTAAGAACCGTCCATCAAGGAACGGATGAGTTCATCCTTATTGGTCAAGAGCCATGGGAGCAGCTGCTCACACGACATCTTGTCGATACCACCACAGCCCTTGTTTCTCATCACAGCCTTGTAGGCTCGGTTGAGATTTGCAGGACTAAGGATTTGCTCGAAAAGGTGTTCCTTGTCGAATGGTACTTCCACGATGTTGTCTTCACACATCCACATAAAGGTCTGCACTCCCCCATACCATTCGGTTTCCGACCTATTTCTTTGGGGGCAGCCATTAACTTGGGATA
>ERZ1023641.184-NODE-184-length-22264-cov-6.916881_pt1 | contig 22264 bp, 20 predicted proteins | sample MGYA00380335_ERZ1023641 | MGnify/ENA primary metagenome ERZ1023641 (study PRJEB33179, sample SAMN07448970) | human gut metagenome | biome: Human-gut; feature: Human associated habitat; material: Faeces | host: Homo sapiens | place: India: Bhopal | collected... | reverse complement strand
AACCTGCGCTTTGCGGGCGATGCCGTGGATCTGGCGAAACGCTATTCCGAACAGGGCGCCGACGAACTGGTTTTGCTGGACATCACGGCGACAAACGACGGACGCAAAACAATGATTGACATCGTGGAACGCGTCGCCAAAAACGTCTTTATTCCTTTTGCCGTCGGAGGCGGAATCCGCACGTTGGACGACATCCGCAATTTGCTGCTGGCAGGCGCGGACAAAGTGTCCGTCAATTCCGCCGCGGTCGAAAACCCCGCTCTGGTCGAACAGGCGGCGGGCAAGTTCGGATCGCAGTGCATTACGGTCGCCATTGACGTTAAAAAATTCGACGGCGAATATTTTGTCGTTACCCGCGCGGGAAAGCATAAAACGAATTTAAACGCGCTGGAATGGGCGAAAACCGTCGAACGGCTGGGCGCAGGCGAAATTCTTTTGACTTCAATGGACGCGGACGGCACACAGCAGGGATTCGATTTGCGGATTACCGCCGAAATTTCCAAAAACGTCCGTATCCCCGTTATCGCTTCGGGCGGCGCGGGGGCGAACCCGCAGCACTTTGTCGACGTGTTTGAACAAGGATGCGCCGATGCGGCTTTGGCGGCGTCGATTTTCCATTTCGGCACTTTGCCCGTTCCCGCTTTGAAAAAAGCTCTCGACGATGGCGGCGTCAATGTTCGATTGGTGTGAGGATTCAAAGTCCGCTTGGGCTTGGACGGCGGTTTTCACGGTGTTTTTCGCGCTGTCCGTCATCCCGCTGATTGCCGATTTTCCGACGACTTATCCGTGGCAGGACTTGATGCTGAACTGGCGGGGCGGCTTTATCCGCCGCGGACTGCTGGGCGAAATCGGTCTGCTTTGCCGCCCGTACGCCGCCGAAGCTTTGTGCGGACTGGTTTGTCTGGCTTATGCCGCCGCCGCGTTCCTGTTCGTCAAAACGGTGCTGGAAATGCAAAATCCCCGCGCGCGGCTGTTGATTTTGCTGTCTTCGTCATTGTTGATGTACGGCATTGTTTACCCGTCGGCGGGACTGCGCAAGGACGCGTTCGTCCTGCTTGCCTTTATCGCCGCCATGCGCACGCAAAAACCGCTGTTTGCCGCCGTTTTTATGACTCTGGCAACCTTTGTTCACGAAGAAACGCTGTTCTTTGTCCCGTTGGTCATGACGCGGCATAAAAAAAACGTCCCTTATTTTCTGGCATTCGGCGCGGTTTATACGGCTTTGACCGCTTTTCCGAAAGATGTCGAACAAGCCGTCGCCGAATCATGGGGCGTGGATTTTGGTTTGGCGGTCAAATACATCTCGGGCAAAGCGAATCCGTTTGCTTTGTCGCCGCAATATTATTCGAATCCGCCTGTTTCCTATGCGGATTGGCTGCCGTTTTTCAAAACGCGGATTGTGCCGTTCAGCCTGCTTGCGATAATCCTGACCGCCGCGCCGATTATCGCGTGTCTGCCGAAAAAGCTGTTCAAACATCCCGCCGTTTATGCTCCTTTGCTGTTGTTTTCCATGCCGAACTGGGGACGGTGGGAAAGCTTGATTTTAATGGCGTGGGTCGTGTCCGCGGCAACGCTTGAAAAAGGGGAAACGGGCAAAAATCCGCCGCTTTTGTTGTTCTTGCCCGCTTTTTTCGCGCTTTATCCGTACACGGATTTCATTTTTGATATGAAAAGCATCGTTTTGTTCGAACCTTTGCCGATTTTTGTTTTAATCGCCCTTTGCTTGATTTATAACGCTTCCAATGTTTTTAAAGGAGCTTGGCAATGGATTACATTCAAGGCATCGGATTCATAGGCTATGTCATCGGATTGTGGGCGGGACTGCAGAAAAAAGACGACCGCCTGTTTTTGGGTTTCAGCGTCGCTTTTTTGTTCTTTACCGCGCATCATTGGCTGCTGAACAATCAAATGGCGGCGGCGTCCGCTTTGTTAATCGGCATCCGCATGTACTTGAACCGCTCTTTGAACGGGCTGATTATCGCCGTGCCGTTTTCAATCGCCGCCTGCATTCTGGCGTACTTCACTTATCAGGATTTCTACAGCCTGATGCCTTTGACCGCCGTATTGGTCGCAACCGTCGGAACGGCGTACACCAAAGGAATCAAGCTGCGCTATATCTTGATGTGCTGTTGTTTGTGCTGGCTGATTCACGATACCGCCAAAGGATCGTACGCGGGAACGGTGCAGGACTTGACCAACATTTCCGTTTACCTTTACACGATTTTCGCCATGAAAAAGGCGGCACGGAAATCCGCCCCTTTACAGCTGGATTGTGCCGCGTAAGGAAAACACCGTCGCCGTTTTCGACGACTTGTCCAACGCGGGGTTGATGTAAACCTGTATGTCGGGCGTGATTGTCAGATACTTGCCGACTCCGATGTTCCAGTAGCTTTCCACCACCGATTCGTAGTCGCGAACGGGGGTCGAGTAATACTTTCGGGAAACTTTGTTGACCACCGCCGCCAATCCGATTTGATTGTTTTCGGCAAAGTTCACGACTCCGCCCAGCACATACGACCGCTTTAACGGCACGGAATCCCCGCTTGCGCCGTTGATTCGCATAAAAACAGCCGCTTTGTCGGTCAGGTTTTGCATCAGATTCACGGAAACGCCCGTCGAATTTTGAGGCTGCGCTTTGACCGACGGCTGATTGTACACCAGCACCGAATACGCGCCCGACGCAGACGTGTACGCGATTTGTCCGAAGCTTGTAAACCGATGCTGTCCCCAGCCTTTGGTCGACAAAGCCCTTGCCCCGACGTTCGCGGCGTTCTGAGCCCCTGCGGCAATCGACCAGCGCGCCGTCGGATTGACCTGCACATACGCGCCCAAGCCCGCCGTCGGATAAGTTTCGCTGCCGTTTTGCGACAGCGCGTCGTTGACAAAGTTCGTTTGCTGGTTGGAATCGTACGCCGAGCCGTCAAAATTATACAAAGGAAATTGCCCGACGGTTATCGACGCTTTGCCAAAGCTGTGGGTGAAAGTCAGCTGATCGAACGAGCTTTGACGCGTCGAAAAATCGTTTATCGGATTCGCCAGTCCCAAATCGTTTTGCACCCGCGCCGCGTTGCCGCCCCAATAGCGTACCAGATTATAGGAAAAAGACAACGTTCCGCCGTCATACGCCTGCCAGCTCACCGTCGGAGCGTAAACCGTCTGTATCGCGCTTTTGGCGTTGTTCGGCGTTCCTTTTTGCGCCAAAACGGAAACGTCCAAGCTGTAATTCAATCCGTAACCGTTCGACAAATCCTGCTTGAAATCCGCATAATCCGCCGCTTGCGCGCCCGTCGCCAACAACATTGCCGCCGCTATTGTTTTGATTTGCATCACTTGCTCCCTTTTTTATTTCAGCTTAGGCAAAAAACGCGGATTCGGACAGAAAGCAATACGGTTATAAAAAACAAGTCCATCTGTTTTCGCCTTTGAAAACCCCGTACCGTTAAAGCCGTCATTCATTTTTTTTCAAGGAGGTTTAATCATGTTAGTTGGCACTCGTTATCCGACATTGGCTTTTCACACGGGCGGCGCGGGACAATCCGATGACGGCATTCCGCCCCAGCCGTTTGAAACATTTTGTTACGACTCGGCTTTGGCGCAGGCGAAAATCCAAGACTTCAACGTCATTCCGTACACGTCCGTTCTGCCCCCCGAGCTGAAAGACAACATCGTTCCCGTCGACAAAGTGTCAAAGTTCTTTAAACACGGCGCGGTGCTGGAAGTCATCATGGCGGGCAACGGCGCAAACAGCAGCGAACACCGCGCGATTGCCACGGGCGTCGGCGTATGCTGGGGCAAAGACAAAATGGGCAAGCTTATCGGCGGCTGGGCGGCGGAATATGTTGAATACTTCCCGACTTATATCGACGACGAAATCGCCAAAGGGCATGCCGAAATGTGGCTGAACAAATCCCTGAAACACGAATTGGAAATCCGCGGCGTCGAAAAACACAGCGAATTTCAGCTGTATCACAACTATATCAATATCACGCGGCAATTCGGTTATTGCTTGACATGCTTGGGCTTTTTGAACTTTGAAACCGCCGATCCCGTCAAATTGTAAAAGGACTGTATCATGGCGCAGGAACAAAACAAAAAACTGGGGCTGGCGGCGCTGGCATGCGTTGTCGTCAGCTCGATGGTCGGGGGCGGGATTTACAGCCTGCCCCAAAACATGGCGGCGGGGGCAAGCGCGGGCGCGGTATTGCTGGCGTGGCTGGTCACGGGCGTCGGCATGTATTTTTTGGCAAATTCGTTCCGAATCCTGTCCGACGCGCGATCCGATTTGACCGCAGGGGTGTATATGTACGCCCGCGCGGGCTTCGGTGCGTTCGCGGGCTTTACAATCGGGTGGGGCTATTGGCTGTGCCAGATTTTCGGAAACGTCGGCTATGCCGTGATTACCATGGACGCGCTGAATTACTTTTTCCCGCCGTACTTTGCGGGCGGCAACGGCATTTATTCCATTATCGGCGGATCTTTGCTGATTTGGGTGTTCAACTGTATCGTTTTGCGCGGCGTGAAAAGGGCAAGCGTTGTCAACATCATCGGAACGGCGTGCAATATCGTGCCTTTGCTGGTTTTCATCCTGATTATGGCTTTTGTGTTCAAAGCAAGCACCTTTGACGTTGACTTTTGGGGCAATATGGCTTCACACGGCAAAGGCTTGGGGTCCGTGCCCGACCAAATCAAAAGCACCATGCTGGTAACGCTTTGGGCTTTCATCGGGATTGAAGGGGCGGTCGTTTTGTCCGATCGCGCCCGCAACAAAGCCGATGTCGGCAAAGCGACCTTTATCGGATTTTTGGGCTGTTTGGCGATTTATGTTCTGCTGTCCGTTTTGCCTTACGGCTTTATGAACCACGCAGAGCTTGCCGCCGTACCCAATCCGTCCACCGCGGGCGTACTGGAAGCCGCCGTCGGCAAATGGGGCAGCCGCTTGATGAACGGCGGGCTGCTGATTGCCGTGCTTTCCAGCTGGCTGGCGTGGACGATGATTACGGCTGAAATTCCCTTCGCCGCCGCGAAAAACGGAACGTTCCCGCGCGTCTTTGCCCGCGAAAACGTCAACGGCGCGCCCAATGTTTCCCTGTGGGTCGGCAGTTCGCTGATGCAGGCGGCGATTTTCATGGTGTACTTTTCCAACGACGCGTGGAACACCATGCTGTCGATTACGGGCGTGATGGTTCTGCCCGCTTATTTGGTCAGCATGGGCTTTTTGTGGAAAATGTGCGAAGACGGAGAATATCCGCAAACCGCCGTTTCTCCGCGTTCCGAAGCGTTGCTGTCGTCAATGTTCGGGTCGCTTTACGCCGTGTGGCTGATTTACGCGGCGGGACTGCAGTATTTGCTGATGGCGGTGCTGTTCCTTGCGCTCGGCGTCCCCGTCTTTGTGTGGGCAAGACGCGAAAACGCCCCGAACGAACCCGTCTTTAACGGACGAGAGCCGTGGGCGGCGGGCGCGCTGGTTGCCGTCGCGCTGATTGCCGTGTTTTTGTTTTCGCGCGGCGTTCTGAAAATCTGAAAAATCGGAAAGCGGCGGGTCAAACCGCCGTTTTCCCGCTTGTCCCGCAAAACGTTCGGTGCTATTCTGTAAAAGTCTTTTCTTTACAGAGGATTCTATGACTCTTTTAATTATTTTGGTGGTTTTGACCGTCGGCATTTCCTTTACCTGTTCGCTGATGGAAGCGACGCTGTTGTCGGTAACCCCCAGTTATATCGCCAGCTTGGAGGACACCAAGCCCGTTCTTTACAAAAAAATATCGAATCTGAAAGCCCACATCGACCGCCCGCTGTCCGCGATTTTGATTTTAAACACCGTCGCCAACACCGCCGGCGCGGCGTGTATCGGCGCGCAGGTCGCCGCCGTGTTCGGACAGAAATGGGTCGGCTGGGCATCCGCTATTATGACCGTGCTGATTTTGTCGTGCAGCGAAATCCTGCCCAAAACCATCGGCGCGACCTATTGGCAAAAATTGCTGGGATTTTTGTGCTTTATGCAGTCCATCATGCTGTTTTGTCTGGCGCCGTTCATCAAGCTGTTTGAAATCCTGACAAACTTAATCAAGCCCAAAAACGCGCCCAAAAACAACATCCGCGAAGAAATCGGCGCGCTGACAAAAATGGGCTATACGGAAAAAATGCTGGACGAAGACGAATATCACGTCATCAGCAACACGCTGAACATGGACAACATCAAAATCAAAGACTTGCTGACCCCGCGCAACGTGTGCGCGACCGTTTTGGCGGACATCAGCATCCGCGAATTCATCGAAACGGCGACTCAACATTCGTTTTCGCGCTACCCCGTTATGAAAAACGAAGACGAGGAAGTCTTTATCGGCTACGTCCACAAATCCGATTTAATCGGCAAAGACCCGTCGCTGGGCATCAAAGATTTAATCCGCCCGATTTTGGAAATCGCTTCGTCGTCCAACGCGGATTACGTCTTTACGGAAATGCTGCGTTCCCACAACCATATCGGCGTTGTGTTTGACGAACTGGGGACTTGGCTGGGCATCGTTACGCTCGAAGATATCCTGGAAACCATTTTGGGCAAGGAAATCCTTGACGAAACGGACAAAGTCCCCGATATGCGAACGTACGCCAAAATGGTTTGGACAACCAAACGGCAAAAGGACAAAACGCTGAAAGTCAACGTTATTGCGCCCGAACAGCCTACGGATAGCTGATTAAGCAATACTGCTTTTTATCGTTCAACAGCCCGCAGACGCGTTTGATGTCCGCGGGTTTTCCTTTGATATACAAGCGGATGTATTTTCCCTTTTCGGGCAGGGAAACCTGCGTTTCAACGGTTTTGAACCCCTTTAATTCGGGATAGGTCTGCCGCAGCTCTTTCCACCCCTTGTCCAGCGTTTCCTGCGTGTAATAGGACGCCAAGTGCGCGTAAAGGGGCGGTTCTTTGCGCTTGGTTTCCTTGCGCGGTTTTGCGGACTGTTTGACGGGCGACAGGATTTCTTCGTCGGCGGGGAATTCATCCAAATCGGCTTTCAAGTCCTCCAGCCGTTTTTTGGCTTTCGCATAGCCCTGATCCGCCGACCGCTCCAGCCAAAGCGTGCCTTCCTCCTCGTTGCGGGGAACGCCCTCGCCGCGCAGGTACATCACGCCCAAATTGTATTGCGCGCCCGCCGATCCGTTTTTCGCCGCCGTAAAATACCAATAAGCGGCTTGGGTCAAATCCTGAGACACACCCTTTCCCCAGCGGTACAAATGACCGACGTTGCGCTGAGCCGACGCGTCGCCCTGCTCCGCCGCCGCCTGCCATTCGGTAAAAGCACGCTCGTAATCTCCCGCGGCAAACGCTTTGCGTCCCGTTTCAAAATCGGCGAAAGCGGGCGTTGAAAAAATCATTAAAAACAAAAGCAGAAAAGGCATAACGCCCTCCTATTGTTTCGGCTGTTCCACGGGAATCGAATCGATAATGTCCAGCGAAACGTCTTCGGGTTCCATCGGCTCATCGGGTTCTTCGGCAACAACGGGAGCAGGCGGCGGGACAGCCGTCTTTTTATTGTTTTTCGCCGCCGCCCGTTCTTTGGCTTTCAGCGCCGCCAATCGGGCTTTGCGCCGCGCCAAGCGTTTCTGAACGCGCGCTTTTTTCCACGCGGCAATGTTGCGCCGGTGCTGGTCGAACGTTTGCGAAAAGACGTGTCCGCCCGTTCCGTCCGCAACGAAATACAGCTCGTTCGTTTTCAAAGGCTGCAAAACCGCCAAAATCGAATCGCGCCCCGGATTGCAAATCGGCGCGGGCGGCAGTCCGCGATTGACATAAGTGTTGAACGGATGCGGCGTTTTTAAATCCTTATGCGTCAAACGGCGGTTCAGTTCCATCGATCCGTCGGTTACGGCGTAAATCACCGTCGGATCGGTTTGCAGACGCATGCCTTTGCGCAAACGGTTCACAAATACGGCGGCAATGCGCGGACGTTCGGCGGGAACAGACGTTTCTTTTTCCACAATCGACGCCATAACCAAAGCTTCCGCCTTGGTTTTATAAGGCAAATCGTCGGCGCGGTATTCCCATAAATCGTCGATTGTTTTTTGCATGGATTCGCGCATTCTGTCCGCAATGACTTTGCGCGGCACGCCATAGCCGAACACATACGTTTCGGGCAGCAAAGCCCCGTTTGCGGGCGGTTCGGGCAATTCGCCGAACAATCCCGCCGTTTCCAGCAGAATATCGTAAATCTGGCGGCTGGTTTTGCCTTCGGGAATCGTGACGCGGCGCACCAAAGTCTGCCCGCCCGTCAAAACCCCCAGAATTTCTTTTGCGCTGGCATGCGCGGGAATACGGTATTCGCCCGTTTTCAGCTGAGTCGATTTGCCCGACAAACGGGCGGCGACTTTGAAAACGGCAACGCTTTTCAGCAGTCCGTCTTTTTTCAAACGAAGAGCAATCCGTCCCAGATTGTCGCCTTTTTCAACCAAGACAACGGTCGGTTCGGCCGCATCGTTTTGTTCGTAAAGCAGCGAATAGTAACTGAAGACGCTTCCGCCCGTCAGCAAAATGGCGAGCAGAACCAACAATTTCAATAAAAAGCGCCCGCCCGCTTTCATGATTTAAACGGCTTTGAAAATAACGGAAGCGTTCGTTCCGCCGAAGCCGAACGAATTGGACATCACGGCTTCAAGCTTGCGTTCTTTGGCTTTCAGCGGCACCAAGTCCATATCTTCCGCGCCTTCGATGGGGTCTTCCAAGTTCAAAGTCGGCGGCAAAAGACCTTCGTTCAGCGCTTTCAGGCAGAAAATCGCTTCGACCGCGCCCGCCGCGCCCAACAAATGTCCGATGCTGGACTTTGTGGACGACATGGACACTTTTGTCGCATAGTCGCCGAAAACGGATTTGACCGCATTGACTTCCAGAATGTCGCCCGCAGGGGTCGACGTGCCGTGCGCGTTGATGTAGCCGATTTGTTCGACGTTCATCCCCGCGTTTTTCAACGCCATGCGCATCGCATGCTTCGATCCGCGGCTGTCCGCGGCGGGGGCTGTGACGTGATAACCGTCGCCCGACAAACCGTAGCCCGCGACTTCGCCGTAAATTTTCGCGCCGCGCTTTTTGGCGTGTTCGTATTCTTCCAAAACGACGACGCCCGCGCCTTCGCCCATGACGAAACCGTCATGACCTTTGTCCCACGGACGGGACGCTTTTTCGGGGGTGTCGTTATAGCTTGTGGACAACGCTTTCGCCTGCGCAAAGCCCGCCATCGCCAGCGGATAAACCGCGGCTTCGGCACCGCCCGCGACCATCACGTCGGCATCGCCCCACATAATCAGACGGGCGGCGTCGCCAATGGCGTGAGTCCCCGTCGCGCACGCCGTAACGCACGCATGATTCGGACCGTAGAAACCGTACTTAATCGACAACTGTCCCGAAATCAGGTTAATCAGGCAGGACGGAATAAAGAACGGGCTGATGCGGCGCGGACCGTGTTCTTTGAGCGTAACGGCACTCTCGGAAATCGCGCTTAAACCGCCGATGCCCGACCCGATCATCACACCCGTGCGGAAACGGTCTTCGTCGGTTTCGGGCTTCCATCCCGAATCTTCGACGGCGTCGATACCGGCACACACGCCGTACAAGATGAACGGGTCGACGCGGCGCTGGTCTTTGGGAGCCATGACGGTATCGGGATCGAATTCGTTTTCACCCTTGCCGAAAAACACTTGTCCTGCGATTTTGGCGGTCATTTCGGACACATCGAACTTTTGGACTTTCGAGATTCCCGATTTACCGTGAATCAGTCCTTGCCATGTTTTATCCACTCCGCGTCCCATCGGGGACAGCAAACCCATACCGGTTACGACGACTCTTCTCATATTTTCACCTTGTGATGTGAGATTGGATTAAAAGAACAAATGCCGATTCCCCGCCCAAGACGGAAAACCGGCACCGTTACAGATTGTTCTTAGACGTGTTTGCTGATGTAGTCAATAGCGTCCTGAACCGTCAGGATTTTTTCCGCGGCATCGTCGGGGATTTCGACAGAGAATTCTTCTTCGAAAGCCATAACCAATTCGACGGTATCCAGGCTGTCAGCGTTCAAGTCGTCGATGAAGCTGGACGAATCCGTCACTTTGGAAGCGTCAACTCCCAAGTGTTCAACGACAATTTTCTTTACGCGTTCGGCAATATCACTCATTTTTAATTCCTCTTGTTAAACACGGTGCAGGGGATTAAAAATCCGATGCACTCACGAAAGCAACATCTTTTAGCACAGATTTTTCGATTTGACCAGAAAAAAAGGACATATCGTCAAATCATCGCCATCCCGCCGTTGACGTGGATGGTTTGTCCCGTAATATACGACGCTTCGTCGCTGGCAAGAAACACCACGGCGTTTGCGACGTCTTCGGGCAAACCCAAGCGCGCCATCGGAATGTTGCGGGTCAGTTTTTCTTTTGCTTCTTCGGGCAAAGCGTCGGTCATCGGGGTTTTGATAAATCCCGGCGCAACGCAGTTTGCCGTAATGCCGCGCGAAGCGACTTCCGCAGCCAGACATTTTGTCATCGCAATCATGCCCGCTTTGGATGCGGCGTAGTTCGCCTGTCCGGGGTTGCCGATTACGCCCACAATCGACGCCATGCTGACGATGCGGCCGTAACGGCGCTTCATCATTCCGCGAATGGCGGCGCGAGCCAGACGGAAACCTGCCGTCAAGTTCACTTTCAAAACCAAATCCCAATCTTCGTCTTTCATACGCATGAACAGATTGTCTTTGGTCAAGCCGGCGTTGTTGATTAAAATGTCAATCGCACCGGCGGCTTTTTCGGCTTTGGCGACCAAAGCGTCGATGTCCGCGCCGTCGCCCAAGTTGCACGAAAAAGCAAAAACCCTGTCTTTCAATTCGGCGGCGTAAGCGTCCAGTTTTTCCTGATTCATATCCGTCAGGATGACCGTCGCGCCCGCGTCATGCAATTTTTTCGCAATCACGCGTCCGATACCGCCCGTCGCGCCTGTTACCAGAGCGCATTTCCCTGTAAAATCCATTTCTTTTTTTCCTTTCGGTTTAAAGCGTTTTCAAAAAAGATTCGATGTCGGCGGGCGTGTTGAGCGTCACCGCTTTCAAATCGGGCGAAATGCGTTTTGCCAAACCCGACAAAACCTTGCCCGCGCCTGCTTCGACAATCGTATCGACGCCGTTTTCCATAGCGAACAGCATGCTTTCACGCCATCTGACCGCACCCGTTACCTGTGCCGTCAGCAATTTGCGGATGTCGTCGGCTTTGACCACGGGGGCAGCCGTTACGTTCGCAATGACGGGAAAGCGCAAATCTTTGATGTCCGCCGCCGCCAAAGCCTGTTCCATGACGACAGCCGCGGGCTGCATCATCGGGCTGTGGAACGGCGCGCTGACCGCCAGTTTCACGGCGCGTTTCAATCCCTTTTTCCCCGCGATTTCAACGGCGCGGTCAATCGCCGCCGTCGAACCGCTGATAACGACCTGCCCCGGGGCGTTGTCGTTCGCCGCGACGCAAACATCGCCTTGCGCGGCTTCCGCGGCGATTTCACGGGCGATTTCAACGGTCGCGCCGATTAACGCCGCCATGCCGCCTTTGCCCACGGGCACGGCTTCCTGCATCGCTTTGCCGCGCGTTCTGAGCAAACGCGCCGCCGTCGTGATATCGAAAGCCCCCGCCGCGCACAACGCCGAATATTCGCCCAAAGAATGCCCCGCGGCATACTTGAACGTTTCGGCAAGCGAGATTTTTCCTTCCTGCTGCAGGACGCGGACGACCGCCATGCTGACCGCCATCAAAGCGGGCTGGGCATTTTGAGTCAACATCAAATCCTGCGCGTCACCGTCAAACATCAGCGCGCTTAAATTTTCGTTCAAAGCGTCGTCGACTTCCAAAAAGACTTCGCGCGCGACCGTGAACGCGTCCGCCAAATCCTTGCCCATGCCGACGAATTGCGACCCTTGACCCGGAAAAACCAAAGCTGAAGCCATCGAATTTTCTCCTTATCAGAAACAAATTGGAAAACAGAAAAGACCAACTTTGCCCCGTTTGTCAAGCATTGTTGCAAAAACGGCTGAAAATAAGGCGTTCACCTCTCTTTTTTTCGTTAATAAAAAAGTAACGCTTGCGTTTTCGCCCGAAATTCGGATAAATAGATGTCGGAAGTCGGCGCGGACGCGGCGGTCGCCAACCCGGTCAGGTTCGGAAGAAAGCAGCCGTAACGATTTTGCGGCGGGTCGCGTCCGATTTCCTTTAAAGATTTTCCCGCGGGGACTCCATGACTGATTCAGCTGACACCTACCGCGTTTTGGCGCGCAAATACCGTCCTGCCGCGTTCGCGGATTTGGTCGGACAGGAAGCTCTTGTCCGCACTTTGAAAAACGCCATCGAAACGGGGCGCGTCGCGCAAGCTTACATGCTGACGGGCATTCGCGGCGTGGGCAAAACGACGTCCGCGCGCATCATCGCCCGCGCTTTGAACTGCGTCGGTCCCGACGGCAAAGGCGGCATGACCGCCAATCCCTGCGGCGTTTGCGAACACTGCCGCGCCATCGCGGAAGACCGCCACGTTGATGTCATCGAAATGAACGCGGCAAGCAACCGCGGCATCGACAACATCCGCGAAATCATTGAAACGACGCGATACAATCCGACGTCGGCGCGCTTTAAAATCTATATCATCGACGAAGTCCACATGCTGACCAACGAAGCGTTCAACGCTTTGCTGAAAACGCTGGAAGAACCGCCCGAACGCGTCAAGTTCATTTTCGCGACGACGGAAATCCGCAAAGTGCCGACGACCGTTTTGTCGCGCTGTCAGCGTTTCGATTTGCGCCGCGTCGAACCCGAGCTTTTGACCGTCCACTTCAAAAACATCGTGCAAAAAGAAAACGTCGAAGCGGAAGACGAGGCTCTGCGCCTGATTGCCAAAGCCGCCGACGGTTCGGTGCGCGACGGGCTGTCTTTGCTGGATCAGGCGATTGCCCACGGCGGCGGCAAAGTCACGGCGGAATTCGTGCGCGCGATGATCGGACTGGCGGACAGGGCGGCAATCGTCGATTTGTTCGAAGCGTTGATGAAAGGCGACATTCACGCCGCTTTGGATTTGTTCAACCGACAATACGCGTCGGGCGCGGATCCGATGATTGTGCTGCAGGACTTGCTGGATTTGACGCATTGGATTACGCGCGTGAAAATCGCGCCCGAGCTGGCGGACGACCCGTCCATGGCGCAAACCGAGCGCGACCGTTGCGCCGCGCTTGCCAAAACGTTGCCGATGGGCGTTTTGACCCGCGACTGGCAAATGCTGTTGAAAGGCGTCGGCGAAGTTTTAACCGCGCCGTCCGCAAAGCAAGCCGCCGAAATGGTCTTGATCCGTTTGGCGTATGCCGCGGAACTGCCTCCGCCCGCCGATTTGATTAAAGACATCAAAAACACCGCGCCCGTTGCGGCGCCTGTTGCCGCGCCTGTTCATTCCCCCGCGCCCGCAGGCTCCGATTGGGGCGGCGTGCGCGCCGTCGCCGGCGGCGTTCCGATGACGCAGGCGGCTCCCGCGCCGCAAGGGACGGTGATGTTCGACACTTTGGCGGACGTTGTCGCCTATGCGTACAAGCAAAAGGAAATGCTGTTCGCCTACAACCTGCAGAACTGCGTCAGTCTGGTTTCGTTCGAGCAGGGCAAAATCGAATTTTACCCCATGGAGCACACGCCCGCGAACTTGGCGTCCGACATGGCTGAAAAGCTGAAAGCGTGGACGGGCAAAACATGGCTGATTTCCGTCGTCAACAAGCAAGGCGGCAAAACCCTGCTGCAGGAAGCGCAGGAAACCAAAGCGAACCTGCGTAAAACGATGTCCGCAAATCCCGTTGTTTCGGCGGTCATCATGGCTTTTCCGGGGGCGAAAATCGATTCGATTCGCGAACGCGCCGAAGAAACCGACGACACTTCAAATTCAGAGGATTACGAATGAAAAACTTTGCCGACATTATGAAAAAAGCGCAGCAAATGCAGCAGAAAATGACCGATATGCAAAAAGAGCTTGAATCCGCCGAAGTCACAGGCGCGGCGGGCGCGGGCATGGTGCAGGTCGTCATGACGGGCGACGGCAAAGCGCGCAAAGTCAGCATCGACCCGTCGGTCGCGCAAGATACCGAAGTGCTGGAGGATTTGCTGGTTGTCGCGATTAACGACGCGCGGCAAAAAGCCGACGAACTGGTCGCGCAAAAAACCGACGCGATGAAAAGCGGGCTGAATTTGCCCTTTAAACTGCCGTTCTAAAAGAAAATGTCCGAAATCGAAACGCTGATTCGTCTGTTTTCCCGATTGCCGGGGTTCGGGACGCGTTCCGCGCGCCGCACGGTTCTGTATTTGATAAAGCGGCGCGAATCGCAGTTGATTCCGTTGGAAAAAGCAATTCAAGACGTTATCGACACCGTTCAAATCTGTCCGATTTGCGGCAATCTGGATTCGCAAAGCCCGTGCGCCGTCTGCGCTGATTCGCGCCGTGACGATTCGACGATTTGCGTCGTGCAGGATGTCGCGGATTTGTGGGCAATCGACCGTTCGGGCGCGTTCAAAGGACGCTATCACGTTTTGGGCGGCTTGCTGTCCGCGATTGACGGCACGGGTCCCGAAGAACTGCGCCTGCCCGCCCTTGAACGGCGGATTCGCGAAAACAATACGGCGGAACTGATTTTGGCTTTGCCCGCCACCGTCGACGGACAAACGACCGCGCATTACATCGCCGAACGGTTCAAGGATTTGCCCTTGAAAATCTCGTCCTTGGCGCAAGGAATCCCCGTCGGCGGCGAATTGGACTATCTGGACGACGGCACAATCCAAACCGCGTTAAGGGCGCGGCGTTAAAGCGCGGCGACGCATTGGGCGAAAATGTCGCCCCGTTCTTCAAAATTCTTATAGACTCCGTAGCTGGGCGCGGCGGGCGACAACAACACCAAATCGCCCGCGTTGGCGGCTTTGGCGGCGGATTCGACCGCGTTGGTCATATCGGTCGCTTCGACGGCAAACCCGCCCTTTTCCCGAATCATGCGCGCCAAACGTTCCCCCGTCGGCGGCAAAGTTACGACTTGGATTCCTTTACGCACCACAAAATCGGCAAGCTCGGTATAATCCTGTTTTCTGTCGTATCCGCCCGCGATTAAAACGATTTTCGTTTCGGGAAAAGACTTGAGCGCCGCCAGAGTCGATTCGGGCGTGGTCGCGATGCTGTCGTCCACAAAGCGCAATCCGTGCCGAACGGGCAATTCCTGCAAACGGTGCGGCAAAGCGTGGAACGTTTTCAGCGCGTCTTCGCACAAGAATAAATCGCCGCCCGCCAATTTGACCGCCGTCAAAGCCGCGCACACGTTTTTCAAGTTGTGTTCGCCTTTCAAATTCACCGCAGAAATCGGAAACAGCTTTTCGATTCCGTCGTAAAACAACCCGTTTTCGATGTGAATCGCGTCGGGCGCGTCAAAATAAACCGCGTTTTGAGCCGCGGGCAGATAACGCGACAGCCGCGGATTGTTCGCGTTCAAAACCACGGGCGCGCCGTCGGGACGCACGCGCACGATGTTCAGTTTGTCCTGATAATAGCGTTCATGCGATCCGTGCCAGTCGATATGTTCGGGATACAGATTCAAAACAACGCTGATGTCAAAGCCTTGTTCCAAATCCGCCGCTTGATAACTGGACACTTCCAAAACAAAAACGTCGTAATCGTCGACTTTGTCGGCATACGAAATCGACGGTACGCCGATATTGCCGCACAAAGCGACTTTTTTACCCTGTTCGCTCAGCAAACGGGCGACAAGGGACGAGGTCGTCGATTTGCCTTTCGTCCCCGTTATGCCAATCAGCAAAGGCTTTTTCGGGCTTAACCGCGCGGCTTGGATAAACAGATTCGTCGCGGTGGTAAAGGTTGCCCCCGCCTGCTTCGCCGCCGCGATTTCGGGACGGTAACGGCTGATTCCGGGGGATTTGACAATAACGCCTTCCAGCGGTTCGGTCAGCGGATCTTCGACGATTTTGACCGTACAGCCGCGTTTTTGCAAAAATTCGGCGCAAGCATGCCCTTCGCGTCCCGCGCCCCAGACGGTAACGGGACTATTCTTCAAGCTTTCCAACAGCATCTTCATATCCTTTCGGAATCAAATGCGCGGACGAAAAGGAAAAAATCTTGGCTTCAAGCTCCTTTTCCCGCGCGGCGTATTTGTCCATAACGGCGGATTTCAAAGCGGCGACAACGGCGTCCGATTCCCATTCGGGGCGGCGGCACAGCTGCAAAAACGCCCACGCGGATTCGTCGATTTCTCCGACACATTCAAACGGTTTGAACGCGCTTAACCCCAGCAAACGGCGGAAGCCTTCGGTTTGTTCGGCTTCGTTCAGCGGATTGCGGGCGAAAACGGCGGAAACGCGTTCTTTGCCCATAAACGGCGCCAGCGCCAAAAACACAAAGCGGCATTTGTCGCAATCGCCGCACCAGCGGTCGAGCCGCTTTGTTTCATCCAGCCGAAACGCTTTGTTGCAGCTGGTAAACACCGCGTCGTATTTTTTGATTCGAGCGAACTTGCGGGCAATCGACAGCTCCGACAAAGGACGCAAAAACGAAAAATAACGAAAATCGGGCAGAACATCCGCCGTCAAATCGGCAAAAGCGCGCTCGAATTCAATCGATTTGCTCCATTGATGATTGACCGTGCGCCCGTTTAAAGTCGTGTTGCCGACGTTTGCCGACCGTTCGTTTGACATCGCGACGTCCGAAAAATCGTAAATCACCGCCGCCAGCATCAAAATAAACGCGATAATGCCCGTCACGGGCACATGCCCGTTCAGCGCGCCCGATTCGTTCAGCGCTTTCAGATTCGGCGAGATTTTACGGACGACCTCGATGGATTCCAATCCCGAAACGGCAATCGTGTCCTTTATCGGACGCGGCAGCCCCACCGAAAACAGCACGGGCGAAATCCCCGCCGATTTCAGCGTTTCAAGCGTTACAATCGAATCTTTGCCGCCGCCGACGGGCGCAATCGTCCTTTGGTTTAAACTGATTTGGCACTTTTCTGGCTTTGATTCCCCGAAAGGAAACACGATTTTCGGATCGACTTGGTTGCGATAGGAAAACTCGCCCAATCCCGATTGATAGAACAGGTTGAAAAAGTCCGCTTCCTTTTCGGAAAGAGTCGTCGATTCGACGCGGATTCGTTCGGGAATGTACGCTTTGTAATAGCTGACCCCCGCCGCCAAATGAAGCAGACGCAAGCACGCGTTCACGGCGGCGCGGCGCGTTTCGTCAAAAGCGGGCGCGTTTAAAAACGACACGGTTTCATCGAATTCGACAAAGTCGTCAAAACCGTAAACCAAATGCGCCGTCATCGCCGTTTCGTCGAAAAAACAGCGTTTAAACCGAAAGCTCTGCACTTGCGCCCTGTCGGGAAACATAACCATCCCCTTTTGTTTCAAAGCGGGTATTATACACCGCTTGTCAAAAAAACAATGGCTTTTTTGAACGAAGGGCTTAAAATGGCGCGTATGAAGAAAAGTTTGAAGATTTTTACCGTTGTTTTCGTCCTTGCCGCCGTTGCCGCGGGGGGATTTTACGCCGTTTCAAAAAAAACGCCCGTCGATGAAATGACGCGCGGACTGGCGGCATACGAACGCGGCGACTACAAAACCGCTTTAAAGGCGTTTCAAAATCAGGATTTGATTGCTAACCCTCAAGCGTCTTTTATTCTGGGTGCGATGCATTATGCGGGAAAAGGCGTCCAAGCCGACGAAAAACGCGCTTTTTTGTATTATGAAAAAGCGGCGTTGTTCAATTACGCTCCCGCTCAAACGACTCTGGCGATTTTGTACGCGGGAAAAGGCGAGTGGGACAAAGCTTACGCTTACGCGGAAGCCGCCGCTTTACAAAACGACCTTGAGGCGCAAACGCTGCTGGGCGGCTGGTATGAAAACGGCCGCGGCGGCCGCATAGACACGCACAAAGCCGTCCGTTTTTACGAAATGGCGGCAAGAAACGGCGATATGAACGCCAAAATGGCTTTGCTGCTGATTAACCAAAACGGCAAAATGGATTATGCTCCGAACACTTTTGCGGCGGGACGGTGGCAAAAAACAATAAAAAAACAAAAAAACCTGCTTAAAAAGTTGAGCAGATGAAAAAGATTTTGTTTTTAACCGCGCTGCTGGTTTGCTTTCCCGCTTTTGCCGCCGAAGAAGAAAAAGACACGTTTGACGACGGCGCGAACGCTTTTGTCGCCGGCGATTACGACGAAGCCGAACGCATTTTGAAACTGCACGCCAAAGAACAGCCCAGCGCGGTTTATCTGTTGCGCTTGATAAAAGCGTTGCGCAAAGACAAGAAAACCGACGCGCCGTCCTATCCCGCTTTTCTGGAACGCCTGTACAAAGGCGAAATCGACATGCTGGACAGACTGGGCATCATTCCGCGCTATCGCGCCGATTTGTCGGGCATCGCGGGCAGTATGTACGTCAACACGCTGATCGGCAACGCCAAACGCGGCGATGTTGCGGCGAAATACAGTCTGGCTCTGTTGTACCAAGAAGGCATCAGCGTTCCACGCAGCTTTAAAATCGCCGCCGAAAACTTCAAAGCCGCCGCCGAAGCGGGACATTTGAACGCGCTGAATTCCATCGGGCTGTACACGCGGTTCGGCATCGGAACGAAAGCCGACGAAAAACAGGCGGAAAAATATTTCAAGCAAGCCGTCTTATTAAACAATCCGTACGCTTTTTACAATCTGGCGCAGTATTATCTGGATAAAAAAGATTACATCCAAGCCTTTGTTTTGGCCGATATCGGACGCAATCACTTGGATAAAAACGTCCATCGCAAAGTGGCAAACCGCTTTTTGGAAACCGCCAAAAAAGCGCAAAAGAAACTGTCGCCTTTGCAAACGGCGTACTTGACCCGTTTTTTGCCGTTCTGGCTGTCGGGCGTTTTAACCAAAGACGATTTGAACGGACGGATTTATCCCAAAAAGCTTCCTTTGCCGCCCGTTGACATGGTGCGCGAAACCGCTTTTTTCTTTCCGCTGAAACGCGACGCTTTCGACGGCAAGTATAAAAAATTCTTTCCCTTCATGCCCGCTTGGGTACCGTTCGACATCGAACAGCCGTCCAATCCCGCTTTGGCGGGGAAAACGCCGCCCGCGCCTTTCCCCGAAAGCAACGAAGCCATCCGCGCGCTGTATTTCCGCGTCGCCAATCCCGCGACAATCCACCTGACGCTGGACAAGCCCGAAAGCGCGATTCCCGTTATGACGGGCGACGTGTTCGAAATCATTGTGTACACCAAACTGCACGAAACCGAAGCTTCGCTGAAAGGCGCGCACAAATACATCGACAACACCGACTATAAAATCATCTTGGACAGCAATGACGATGCTTTGATTACCGACAACAAGCCCGTTTTGACGCCGCTGTCGATTGAAACGCGCGACACGGAAACTTGGCTGAGTCAGGTTTTCGAAGCCAAAAAGCCCGGTATCGCCAAAATCCGTTTTGTTCCGACGGTCGAAAACGGATTCGCCCATACTTTGACGGTGCAAATATCGGACGGCAAATTACCGCAATAAATCCGTTATTTCCGACGGCGTTACGATTTGCGGCAAAATCACGGGGGTTTCGGCGTTCGGCGCATAATACACATACAGCGGAATCCCGCCGCGGCCGAAGCTTTCAATCGCCGCCGTGATATCGTCGTTGCGCGTCGTCCAGTCGCCGAAAAACGCTGCGACTCCTTTGTCTTTAAACGCTTTGACCGTATCGGCGTCGGAAAATGTCGTTTTGTCGTTGACCAAGCACGTCAGGCACCATTTCGCCGAAAATTTCAAAAACACGGGGATTCCTTGCCGGCGGAAGCTTTCAACCGTATCGGCTTGGTAATCAATCCATTCTATTTTGTCGGCATTCCCCGCCTGTTTCGGCGCGACGCTTGACAGCGCGCCCCCGATACTCAGCACCGCGACAACAACCGCCAATCCCGCCCACAGCTTGAATTTCGGAGAACTTTGCGCCACACCGCACAGCCACGTCGCAAAGGCAACCACGGTCAAACACGTCAGCGCCCACGCCAATGCGTCGGCGCCTTCCTGCGCCGCCAGCACCCACAACAGCCACGCCGACGCGCCGAACAGCGGAAAAGCCAGAAAACGGCGGAACAGCATCAGCCACTCCCCCGGTTTGGGCAACAGCTTGGCGGTTTGCGGGAAAAATCCCAAAATCAAGAACGGCATCGCCAGTCCGACGCCCATCATCAGCAAAACCGACATTGTCACGAGCGCGGGGTTCATCAGCCCGTAGCCCAACGCCACCCCCATAAACGGCGCGGCACAAGGGCTGGCAACAAAAACCGCCAGAATGCCCGTCCCGAAATGCCCCAATCCGTGCTTGACGTTCATGCCGAAATCGGACAGTCCTTCGCCGACAACGACCATATCGGAAAACAGCAGTCCCAAAAAGAACATAAACAGGCTTAAAAACAGCACAAACGGCGGATATTGAAGCTGGAAGCCCCACCCCAGCTCCGCCCCCGCGCGGCGCAAAGCAACCAATACCGTTCCGATGACGGCAAAAGAAAACAAAACGCCCGCCGTATAAAGCACCGCTTCCCGTTTCCTTTGCGCTTTGTCCGTTTTCGCCGACAGCAGGCTGAACGCCTTCAGCGACAAAACAGGGAACACGCACGGCATCAAATTCAACAAAAATCCGCCGAAAAACGCGAAAAACAAAGCCCCCAGAAATTCGCGCCAAACAAATGTTTCAAACACGGGCAGTTTTTCCGTCGTGCGCTCCGCTTCGACTGCAAAAGCCGCCGTTTTATCGCCCAAATCGTTATAGAACACGACCGTTCCCGCCAGTTTTTCGGGGTTTTCAAAGTCTTCCGGCAATGCTTTGGTCAAAAACAAAAACGCGTCGCCGTCCTTTGTTTTCAGCGTTTGCGGCGCGTTGTGCGTCAGCACTTTGCCGCTGTTCGGGAAAAAGTAGGCTTTTTGCGCTTTGACGGGTTTGGGCAAACGCAAAACGAATCCGCCGTTCGTTTCATAAAACGCGGCATCCGTCCGCGGCTGAGCTAGATTATCCAAAACAGCCGACAATTCAACGTTTTCTTCGCCCTCGATACCCGCCGTAACAAAAGCCGTCGGTTCGGCATGCATCGGGACGCATTCGTCTTTGCACGCCAACCAAGTCGCTTTGGCTTTGATTTGTAAAATTTCCCCGTATTTCAGATTGTCGGGCGCTTTGATTTTAATCGGGAAATACGCCTGTCCGTGATAGCCGTATTCGGTCAACGGTCCCACGGAAAACTTTTCGGGCACCGTCCAAAACCGTTCCGTTTCGGCAAAACCGTCAGGCAAATCAAGCTTTACATCCGTCGCTTCCCCCGCGTCGCCCGCGTTTTTCCAATAGACGTGCCATCCTTTGGGCATATTCAGCTTCAGCGCAACAAACAGCTCGCCCGCGGGCAAAACCCCTTCTTTTTGCGTGATTAAATCCGCTTGAATCGGAGCCTGCGCGAACGCTTGAAAAGCAAACAACACCGAAAATAAACAAAAAACCGATAAAAGCCGTTTCATTTTTCGCTCTTTTAGCTTAGAATTTCCAACAGCGGTGAATTCGCCGCGCCCTTTACATTATTTAAGGATATAGGTTCGTGTTCAAGGTATTTCTTTTCTCTTTGCCGTTTTTTGTTCAAAGCGCTTCCGCCGTCGCTCAGACCGGCTTGCAGGATTCGTCCGAAGCGATGCTGTCGCGCTATATCAACGCCAGCGCCGTTTGCGCAAAAATGACGGATTCCACTGCTTTGTACGAACGCGGCAAAATGCTGTTGGACGATAATTCGGAAGAATCCTATATCGCCGCCGCAGACTGCTTTACGTCCGCCGCCATGCGCAACCACACCGACGCGCAAATCGAACTGGGCAAGCTTTACGAATCGGGAAAAGGAGTGCCTTTCAGCAATATTTTCGCTTACAAGTGGTTCCAAACCGCCGTTTTGCTGGGCAACGAAAAAGCCATTCCTTTCCGCAACGCCATTGAAACCACAATGAATCTGGATGAAATATCGATGGCGAATCCGCTGATTCAAAGCACGCTGCAGCTGATTGAAATGTATGACACCCATCGGCAAAAAGAAGTCGAAAAATTTGAAAAAGACGTTGAAAATCAGTACCGCGATTTCGGTGTCAACCTGTCCCAAATCAAAATCGCAACGGAAGAAAAAACAACTCAAAGCGTCGGGACTCCGTGGATAGCTGCGCTA
>ERZ1023641.179-NODE-179-length-22860-cov-32.193817_pt1 | contig 22860 bp, 19 predicted proteins | sample MGYA00380335_ERZ1023641 | MGnify/ENA primary metagenome ERZ1023641 (study PRJEB33179, sample SAMN07448970) | human gut metagenome | biome: Human-gut; feature: Human associated habitat; material: Faeces | host: Homo sapiens | place: India: Bhopal | collected... | reverse complement strand
TGATTGTTGGATTCGTTTTCAAATCTACCATAATCTCTAAATACGTTTTCCATAAAGACTGTTTTTATTCTGTTCAACTTCATTTTTCTCAATTTTGCCACAAAGATACAAAATAATATTTAGAATATAGTATTTAATGTTATATTTATTCAATCTTACTGCATTTTTGAAGACATTTACATCTGTGACAGATGAAAAACGACCACTTAAATAAAGAAATCAGTCAGCCTCAGATAGCACATTCTAATGACAAAATCGGAAAATTATCGTTGTTTTCAGTGTTAATTTATGTTTTCTCATACTCATTTTTGGGGTTTATCAATTTTGTTGTTCCTAATTTGTTTCTTTCGTTATATCGTATCACCAATTAGAATTGAGTATCAATGTGTTACAAACAATCAGTAAGATTTCAAGAAGAACGACCTGTTTATCTGTCATCCTCATCAGTTGATAGAGAATGTGATGATCAGCTATGATTTCAAGTTTCAAGGTTTGTTGATGTCGCCCCAGTATTTCCAGAGCGTCTTTTTCATGCCAGGCAAGATATGGAAGGCGGGACTTGATGTGCGTAAGATGCCTCTGTTTCATCTCGAAGATAAGGAGACGGAGGGATTTGTCGTCAATTATGAGATGTTGAAGTATAAGTTGTCTCGCACCGATATGCCCCATCATCAGCAGAGCCTCAAGTTGTTCTTGCAGTCGTTGGTATATGATATGTATGATATGCTGAGTCCTAAGTTGCAGTTGGGACCGGACATAGATTATGGTTATTCTTCTGGCTAGATTCTCTTCGGTCGTTTCGCCAACATGCTTTCTGCCGAGTTGCCCCATCGACATAATGTGGGCTATTATGCCGACAAGCTTTGCATCACTCCGAAAAGGAGATTGCCGCTGAGACAGGGTTTGACAACCTCTCTTTCTTTGGTAAGTATGTGAAGAGGGAACTGGGCATGTCGCCAAGGGATTATCGACAGAAGTCTTAAAAAATAATGAAGTAAGCTTGATAGGCTTATGAAGCTTACTTCATGTTTTTTGTGGATTTTTGCCAAATTCTATAAAAAATCATATACGGGTGATGTGCTTTTCAGAAATAATTCGTATATTTGTACCTGATATTCAGAATTCTCATTTTTTTATAACAATCATTATTATTATGCTTATTGGTACAATTATAATCCTTGTTGTTACAGCCGCTTTCTTTGTGGCTGGTAAGTTGCGCTCCGATCTGGTGGCGCTTTGTTCGTTATTGGCTTTGCTTATTTTCCAGATATTGACTCCTGAGGAAGCCTTGTCGGGCTTCTCCAACTCGGTGGTCATCATGATGGTAGGACTCTTCGTGGTGGGAGGAGCCATTGTGCAGACGGGATTGGCAAAGATGATCAGTCGAAAAGTGTTGAAACTGGCAGGTACGAGCGAGTTGAGACTCTTCCTATTAGTGATGTTGGTAACAGCGGTCATCGGTGCCTTCGTCAGCAATACTGGAACGGTTGCTTTGATGCTGCCTATCGTGGTGAGCATGGCGGTGAATGCCGGGAGCAGTCCACGCAGATTGCTGATGCCTTTGGCTTTTGCCAGCAGTATGGGCGGTATGATGACGCTGATTGGTACGCCGCCCAACTTGATTATTCAGGATACCTTGGTGCAGGCTGGTTATCCTGCACTCTCTTTCTTCTCCTTCTTGCCAGTTGGTGTGGTTTGTCTCTTGGTGGGTGTCTTAGTGCTGATACCGCTGAGCCGTTGGTTCTTGTCACCTAAGCAGAAAGAGAATGCCGCCCAGGAGTCGGGCAAGAGCTTGAAGCAGTTGGTCAAGGAATATGGACTGACCAACAATCTTTTCCGCTTGAAGTTGTCGGATGGATGTAAGGCGATAGGCAAGACGGTCATCGACCTCGATGTATATCGCCAATATGGTATCAACATCTTGGAAATCCGCCGAGACAATGGTTCGCAGCATCGTTTCTTGCGTACGGTAAGCCAACAGGTGGCTTCGTCGGAGGCCTTGTTGGAAGCAGATGACGTGCTCTATGTCTCTGGGGATGCAAGTGAGATTCAGCGATTGGCGACCGACTTCGGTTTCACGATGCTGGATTCAAGTTATACGGAGGCAGGAAAGGGTAATCAAGAAAGTGAAAACTCTGTCAAGAAATCCAATGATAGAAGTCCTTCTCTTGATTTCTATGATATAGGTATCGCCGAAATCTTGTTGATGCCTTCTGCTTCGCTTGTCGGAAGAATGGTGAAGGAGACTGGATTCCGCAAAAAATATAACGTGAACCTCTTGGGTATTCGCCGCAAGAACGAGTATCTCTTGCACAATCTCGGTGATGTGAAATTGCATAGTGGTGATGCCCTCTTGGTGCAAGGCGACTGGAAGGACATCGCCCGACTGGAGCATGAGGATACCGAGTGGGTGGTATTGGGACAGCCATTGAAGCAAGCCGAAAAGGTAACCTTGGATTACAAGGCTCCAGTGGCAGGTGCCATCATGCTCTTGATGGTGGCTTTGATGGTATTCGATTGGATTCCGGTAGCTCCAGTTACGGCTGTGATGATAGCTGGAGTGCTGATGGTGCTTACGGGATGCTTCCGCAGTGTGGAGGCTGCCTACAAGACTATCAACTGGGAAACCATCGTGCTCTTTGCCGCCATGCTTCCGATGTCTCATGCGCTGGAGAAGACGGGTGCTTCGGCTTGGCTCTCTGATGCCTTGGTACGGTGTATGGGTGGCAGCGGACCAATCCTCATGTTGGCAGGTGTGTATTTTGCCACTTCGTTGATGACGATGTTTATCAGCAATACGGTTACGGCGGTGTTGATGGCTCCGATAGCCTTGCATAGTGCCTTGCAGATAGGGGTGAGTCCTGTGCCGTATCTCTTTGCGGTAACGGTAGCGGCAAGTATGTGTTTCGCCTCACCGTTCTCAACACCGCCAAATGCGTTGGTGATGCCGGCAGGTCAATACACCTTTATGGATTATATCAAGGTGGGATTGCCGTTGCAGATTATTATGGGATTGGTGATGATAGCCGTTCTTCCACTATTATTTCCCTTTTAAATAGGTGTTATTCTCATTTTGATTTGGCGTTCTGAGAAAAAAGAAGTACTTTTGCGGTCGTTTAAGTAAAAATACGATTAAGTAAGAATCAAAAACAGAATGCAATATGGAACAGACATTGAATCATTTTGAGAATGCGGCGTTTTCAGCTACTGCATGTGATATGGAGGGAACCATCGTCTATCAGAACGCTTTGTCTATCAAGCGTAAGGGAGATGTGAGAGGTAAGAGTGTGTTCGGCTGCCATAAGGAGAAATCGAACGAGATCATTCGCCGAATGTTGAAGTCTGGCGAGAGCTATACCTATGAGATTGTCATCCATGGTTCAACATCGCCTTATCCAGCAGATGCCTTGGTATCAAGTAGCAGGTGGCGAGATGTCGGGACTCTTGGAAATCATCATCGACTTGCCAGAGGGTTATCCTACATTCGATAGAGACAAGGAGAAGTTGAAAAAGTAATGAAGAAATTATTTTTGTAGATAAGAAAATGGAATATATGTCACAAGAAGGCTACGATGAGTTGGTAGCCGAACTGGAACATTTGGAGAAGGTGGAATTGCCTGCCGTGCGTGATGCCATCGCTGAGGCTCGCGACAAGGGTGACTTGAGTGAGAACTTCGAGTATCATGCCGCCAAGCGTGAGCAAGGCAGATTGTTGGGTAGAATCAGTTTCAAGCGCAAGGTGCTGGAGAATGCGAGAGTCATCGACAAGTCTCGCCTCAAAAGTGATACCGTGGGCTTGTTGAGTCAGGTGGAGATTACCAATCTCGCCAATAAGTTTAAGATGACTTACACCATCGTGAGTCCTCACGAGTCGAATATCCATGAGGGTAAGATTTCCATCAAGTCGCCTATTGCCCAGGCACTTTTGGGCAAGAAGTCAGGGGATGTGGTGGAGGTCAGAGTGCCTGCTGGTAAGCTGAACTTGCGCATCGAGAGCGTGAAATTATAAAGGAAAAATGGCTACAGCATTTATTGACAGGAAGAATAAAAGAAATATTATACGCAAAAGGGTAGGCTCTCATCAAGGGAACTTACCCTTTTATCTGTTTTTTTGTTATGATTCTATGTTTGTTACTTCACTTCAGTCAACTTGCCTGTCTGTGAGTCGATGATATACCCATGCAGGTTCACATCCTTTGGCACCAAAGGATGGTTACGGATGGTATTAACTGTGTTTCTTACGGAATCCTCTGTATCGTGGAAACCCTCCAGCCAATGGTCCAAGTCGATGCCACAGAGACCAATGGTGTCGATGACATCTTGAGGGATGCCTCTTTTTAGCATGAGTTCTTTCATTTGGGCACCATTCATGTGACAAGCTCCACAGTTGGAGTGGGCGATGACCATGATTTCCTCCACGCCCAGCTCATAGATGGCAACCAAAAGGCTGCGCATGGCTGAATCGAAAGGACTGATGACCAATCCTCCAGCGTTTTTAATCAACTTGGCATCGCCATTCTTTAAGCCCAATGCCGCTGGCAGAAGCTCCGTAAGGCGAGTATCCATACATGAGAGAATGGCCAATTTCTTATCAGGATACTTACTGGTAAGATATTTCTCATAGCCCTTGTTGGCTACAAACTGCTCATTATATTTGATGATTTCTTCTATAATCATAATGCTATATTTTAATCTGTTGTTACTGTTCGTAGATACAAAGGTACGCTTTTTGATTGAGAATACGTCATGCCATTCGTCATTTTTTGTGATTTGTAACATTTTTGGTGAATGAAAATGAAAAGAATGAAGCCTTTATAGGTTAAAATAGTAAAATATTTGATAGAAAACCAATAGAATGTTGGTTTATTATCAAAATATTTACTATTTTTGTAATAATAATAATAAAGAGAAAATATGATTTCATTTGAAAGTGATTATAACAACGGTATGTTGCCTGAGATTATAGAGAATCTCAGCAAAACGAATGATGACAAGACATCGGGATATGGATTCGACCCATATAGTGAATCAGCCAAGAAAAAAATACGCAAGGCGATTGGCAATGAAGAGGCTGATGTATATTTCCTAATTGGTGGCACACAAACCAATACCACAGTCATCGACTCCCTCCTCTTGGGATGCGAAGGAGTCATTTGTGTAGAGACAGGACATATCGAGGTGCATGAGTCGGGGGCGGTGGAAGCCTTCGGTCACAAAGTGCTGACCATCCCTTCTGCTGACAGCAAGTTGAAGGCAGCAGACTTGGCTGATTACATGGAAACCTTCTTGGGTGACGAGACCCATCCTCACATGGTTCAGCCAGGTATGGTCTATATCTCCTTGCCTACTGAACTGGGTATGGTCTATACTCAGCAAGAACTTGCCGACCTCTACGCCACTTGCCAGAAATATCAGTTGCGCCTCTTCATAGATGGTGCTCGACTGGGATATGGCTTGATGTCGGAGGCTTGCGAGTACGATCTCCCATACGTGGCAGAGCATTGCGATGTATTCTATATTGGTGGAACCAAGGTGGGGGCTATGTTTGGTGAAGCTGTGGTGTTCTCTGGAATGAAAGCACCGAAGTATTTCTTTACCAATGTGAAACGACACGGAGCTTTGCTGGCAAAGGGAAGAATGCTTGGCATCCAGTTTGATACCCTCTTCACGGATGAGTTGTATTTCAAGATTTCCAAGCATGCCATCAATATGGCTGCTGGCATTCGCAAGATATTTGCCAAGCACAATATACCATTGGCTTACGATTCGCCAACAAACCAACAGTTTGTCATCCTCTCGCCAACTCTTTATCAAGCCCTCTCCAAGCTTGTTGCTTTCGAGATTTGGGAGAAGAAGAATGAGCAAGAGATAGTATGCCGATTTGTGACAAGTTGGGCTACGAAAGAGGAGGAATTAGAGGAATTGGACAAGGCTATAGAGAAATGTATGGCTTAGAATCTAACATAAAGAATGGAGGAATCCCTAAGCGCATCTTGTTGGTTACCTTGCGGATGATGCCAGTGATGCTGTCTTCTTTCTCCGGTGTACCTATCGTGCCTTGATAGCTACGGTAGGCAAAATCTATATGTCGCATCGTAATATGAGATTATACTCTCTTCGTGCAGCTTTTAGCTTTGGCAGGTGCCGTGGCTGCAAGTGGTGTAGGCAAGTACATTCTCCAATCATCATAGGCGACTCCTCTCGGCCGCTATAGACGCTTATGGTGAAGGAGGGTGAAGGGTGGTGAAGGGTTTTCATCCCAATTCATTTCTGTTTTTTTAGTTGTGTGAAAATAAGTGCAAAAATTTGGCAGTCTCAATTATTCATTGTACTTTTGCCGACATAACCAAAAATGACTTATGAATCAATTTACTAAGATTATTGCAGCCCAGCTCAAGTTGAAAGAGCAGGCTGTGGAGAATACATTGGCGTTGTTGGAGGAGGGATGCACCATCCCTTTCATCTCTCGTTATCGTAAAGAGAAAACCGGCAACATGGACGAGGTGAGCATCGAAGCTATCGCTCAAGCCAATGAGAAACTGAAGGAGATGGCGAAACGAAAGGAAACCATCCTCAAGACCATCGATGAACAAGGCAAACTGACCGATGCGCTCAAGAAACGTATCGAGGACTGTTGGGATGCCACCGAACTGGAAGACATCTATCTGCCTTATAAGCCGAAACGCAGAACTCGTGCCCAGATAGCTCGTGAACAGGGCTTGGAACCCTTGGCTCAAATCCTCCTCTTGCAGCGTGAGCGCAACATCATGCAGGCTGCCAAGAGGTTTGTGGGCGACAAGGTGGCTGATGTGGATGCCGCTATTCAGGGCGCCAAGGACATTATCGCCGAGACTGTGAGCGAGAATGAGGAGAGCCGCAATGCCATCCGTGGTGAGTTCCGTCGTGGTGCCATCATCACCTCCAAGGTGGTGGCGAAGAAGAAGGACGAGGAAGAGGCGCAACGCTTCTCTGATTACTTCGACTTCTCTGAGCCTTTGAAGCGTTGCAGTTCCCATCGCTTGTTGGCGATGCGTCGTGGTGAGGCAGCGGGCATCTTGCGTGTTAGCATCTCTGCCGATGACGAGCAGTGTACGGATAAGTTGAAACGCCATTATGTACATGGATATGGTGAGAGCCAGACCTTGGTGGGCGAGGCTGTAGATGATGCCTTCAAGCGTCTGCTGAAGCCAAGCATCGAGACCGAGTTTGCGGCATTGAGCAAGCAGAAGGCGGATGAGGAGGCCATCGTGGTCTTTGCCGACAACTTGCGGCAGCTTCTCTTGGCAGCCCCTCTCGGACAGAAGCGAGTGATGGCTGTTGACCCTGGTTTCGCCAATGGTTGCAAGACCGCTTGCTTGGATGCGCAGGGCAACCTCATCCATCACGAAATTGTCTTCCCTCATCCTCCTCGCAGCAAGCGAATGGAGGCTACCGCTTCCATCAAGCGTATGGTGCGCCAATATCAGGTGGAGGCGATGGCTGTGGGCAATGGTACGGCGAGCCGTGAGACCAGCGACTGGCTGCATGAGATAGAGTTCGATCATCCTGTGGATATCTATGTGGTGAGCGAGGATGGAGCTTCCATCTATTCTGCCTCCAAGATAGCCCGTGATGAGTTCCCAGACGAGGATGTCACCGTGCGTGGTGCCGTGAGCATCGGTCGTCGATTGATGGACCCATTGGCGGAGTTGGTAAAGATAGATCCGAAGAGCATCGGTGTCGGTCAGTATCAGCATGATGTCGATCAGACCCAGTTGAAGAAGAGCCTCGATACCGTGGTGATGAGTTGTGTGAACTCGGTGGGTGTCAACTTGAACACTGCCTCTCAGCATCTCTTGACCTACGTGAGTGGTTTGGGACCTACCTTGGCGAAGAACATCGTGGAGTATCGTCGTGAGAATGGTGCCTTTGCTTCCCGTGCCCAGTTGAAGAAGGTGCCTCGCTTGGGGCCATCAGCTTTCGAGCAGTGTGCCGGCTTCCTTCGCATCCCTGGAGCCAAGAATCCGCTCGACAACAGTGCCGTGCATCCTGAGCGTTATGCCTTGGTGGAGACGATGGCAAAGGACCAAGGTGTGACTGTGAAGCAACTCGTGGAGGACAAGGCCCTGCAGAAGAAGATAGACGTGAAGAAGTATGTGACAGCCGAGGTGGGTATGCCTACCTTGACCGACATCATGGCTGAGCTTGACAAGCCGGGCTTGGACCCTCGTGGAGAGGTGGAGAAGTTTGAGTTTGATGCGAGCATCAAGACGATGGAGGATTTGCAGGTGGGCATGGTGGTGCCAGGTATCGTGACCAACATCACCAAGTTTGGTGCCTTTGTCGATATAGGCGTCCACCAGGATGGTTTGGTCCATGTCTCCCAGATGTCCAATCGCTACATCAACGACCCTAGCGAGGTGGTGAAGCTCCATGAACACGTGATGGTACGTGTCGCCGAGGTCGATTTGAAGCGCAAGCGCATCGCCTTGTCGATGAAGGGAGTGAAGTAACTCCATTGTCTCCTTGTGATAGCAATAAGGAATGTGATTTATGGCATTCGTCATCTGCACCTTAGGCAGTTTTTGCGTAATGGGCTTGAATAAATGTAAGTTATTATATATTGTGATAAAATCAAGAAGAAAGCTCTCTTGGAAGGGCTTTCTTCTTTTAGACCAATTCTAAATTACCTACATCTAGGTATTGTGTATTTTTTGATTTCATCGTAACTTTGCAGCCGAAAAAAAACAACTAGTTTTATAAGGTGTAAGCAAAAGGTAAAATGAGGATAAAAATAACGATACTATTGGCATTTCTCAATGTGGCAGTGATGGAAGCACAGAACATCATTTGCAAGGTGGTAGATGCCAAGACGCAAGAAGCGATAGTCGGGGCAGTTGTCACACAGAAAAGCTCTAAAAAAGTATTGGCTATCACGGACATAGACGGCAAGTGCGAACTGTCTTCCTCTTATGAAGGAAATCTTGTCGTCATCACTTATGTGGGGTACAAGTCATTGACTATCCCTCTGAAAAACCACGCAATTATTCCATTGCGACAGAATGCCACTGCCTTGGGAGAGGTCGTGGTGACGGCACGTGCTAGTGATGGTCCTGTCACGTCCTCAATTATTGGTAGGGATGCCATGACGCATCTGCAACCCAATAGCATAGCCGACTTGATGGAACTTCTGCCTGGCGGTTATGCCAAAGATCCGAATATGGGTGAGGCTAATACCATCACACTTCGTGAGACTGGTACGATGGGTGCTTATGGTGCAATCACTAAAAACAACAATTATTCCATATCTTCTCTCGGTACGCAGTTTATGGTAGATGGCGTACCAATCTCTACGGATGCCAACTTGCAGTATTCGCCATTGTCGGATACGCAGTCTTCTGCTAGTTCCTCTACGGTGGAAAACAACCGCAACATCACCAATCGTGGTGTGGATATGCGCAGCATCTCTACCGATGACATCGAGAGCGTGGAGGTGGTGCGTGGCATTCCTTCTGTGGAGTATGGCAACTTGACCAGCGGTCTCATCAACATCAAGAAGATACGTCGTGCCATCCCACTGACGGCTCGTTTCAAGGCAGATGGTTATAGTAAGCTATTTTCCTTGGGCAAAGGCCTGCAACTTGATGGAGAGGGAAACTCGATACTCAATGTGGATTTGGGGTACATGGATTCGAAGATAGACCCTACCGACAATTTTGAGAACTACAAGCGTGTGACGGGAGCATTGAGATATACATTGCGTGGCGATAGAAAGGAAAAAATAAAATGGCAGTGGAACTCAGCCTTTGATTATTCTGGCTCATTCGACGACAGTAAGAGCGACCCTGACATCAACTATGGTAGGGTAGATGAATACAAGTCATCTTACAGTAGATTGGCATTGACCAATGGCTTCAATGTCAAAATGCCTAAGTCTTGGTTCAAGGAGTTGGATGTCAATACGTTGGTCAGTCTTCAGTTGGATAGGTTGCGCCAAACTCGTTTGGTTGCGCCTCAGCGATATGGCATCGTTCCCCTTTCTTGGTCGGATGGCGAGAATGAGGCTCAGGCTGTCTATGCAGAATATACGGCTCACTACCTTTGTGATGGCAAGCCTTTCAATGCTTATGTCAAGGCAAAGGGAGTCATGGGTTTTAAGACACCTCATACGAGCCATACCATTAAGTTGGGAGCCAACTGGGACTTGGCGAAGAACTTTGGACGTGGGCAAGTCTATGATATGCACCATCCATTGAGTGTGTCGGGGTGGAGTTCTCGTCCTCGTAAGTATTCTGACATTCCTTCTTTGCAAAACTTCTCTCTGTTTGCCGAGGAACTGCTGAAGGCAGATGTGGGGCAGAGTAAGGTGGAGCTGATGCTGGGTGTTCGACTCAATACTCTTCTAGGATTGGACAAACAGTATGATATGAGTGGCAAGTATTATGCCGACCCACGTGCCAACTTGGCTTGGCACTTCCCTAAGTTTGAAGTGGCAGGTAAGCCGATGTCTATATCTCTGAATGGAGGATATGGAATTACGACCAAGATGCCTACGCTCAACTACCTTTATCCAGATAAGTATTATAGCAATTTTATTTGTCTGGCTTATTATGATACCGCCAATCCAGGGCAAGACAGCAAGTTCGTGGTTCATACTTATGTGCAGGAACCGACCAATTATCAGATCAAGCCTGCTCGCAACCACAAGTGGGAGATACGCTTGGACATGGATTGGAACGACAATCGCTTGTCGGTGGATTACTTCCGAGAGTCGATGACATCGGGCTTCCGCTATTCTACCATCTATGGGGTGTATGACTATAAGAGTTATGACGTGAGCCAGATGGCGGCAGGGATGGATTATACCACATTGCCATACGAAAACAAGCGAGTGTTGGATGGTTATCAACAAGCCTCCAATGGTAGTGAGTTGGTCAAGCAGGGCATCGAGTTGGCATTCACTTCTCAGCGCATTCGTTGCCTAAGAACTCGCATCAATGTGACGGGAGCTTGGTTTCATACAAAATATACCAATAGTCAACCGCTATTCAGTCCTGTTTCCACGGTGATAGACGGACGGGCGGTAAGAGAGAAGTATGTGGGCTTGTACAACTGGAATGATGGACGAGAGAACGACCGTCTGAACACCAATGTCACCTTTGATACCCAAATACCAGAGTGGAAGTTGATATTCACAACTTCTGTGCAGTGTATGTGGATGATACGAACCAAGCAGATGTGGAAGAACGGAACCCCGATGGCTTATATGTCGTATGTGGATGGACAGTTGCACGATTTCAAGGATGCCGACAGAAGCGACCCTTATCTGATGCAGTTGGTGAGAACCTATAACGAAGAGCAATTTAAGCCCTTTACCGTACCCATGTCCATGTTGGTCAACTTGAAAGTAACCAAGGAGATAGGCAAGTACATGCGCCTTTCTTTCTTTGCCAATAAAATATTGGATTATCTGCCCGATTATACAGCCAATGGCAAGGTAATCAGGAGAAACGCATCACCTTACTTTGGTGTAGAGGCGGGATTTACGATATAATATAAAAAAGGAGTAAACAAGATATGAAGATACAAAAATGTTTTATGATGCTGCTCTCTTTGGCAGTCTTGTGCTTGATGGGAGCATGTGCAGAGCAAGATACGGACATTCCTCGTACTCAGGTAGAAGTGGGCTTGGAAAATCCCAAGGACGTGGAGGGATTGAATATTGTGGATCAAGAATTGAAACTGACAAATCTTACCACGGGCAAGACAGAATCCTTTACAGACTTCGAAGGTATCAACTTGATGGAAGGCTTGTATGATTGTTCCTATTCAGCCCATGTCACGTATGTGGCCAAAAACACAGATGGTGAGGAAAGTGAGGTGAAAGGAATCCTGAGTGGTAAGGCTGAGAATGTGGAGATAACGAGCAATAGCAAGAAAATCACTGTGGAGACCGCTTTGACTTTCGAGAGTGATGACTTTATCTTTGAGGAAATCTTCTTTGCAGGAACGTTGCGCTCTTCTGGCTCTCAATATTATGGCGACAGCTATATCAAGATATACAACAACACCGACCACGTACTTTATGCGGATGGGTTGGCTTTCTGCGAGTCGAAGTTCAAATCAACCCAGTATTTTGATTACTCACCCGACATACGTAAGGATACGATGACGATATGGTCGCTGTATGTTATCCCTGGAAGCGGAAAAGAGCATCCTGTCATGCCTGGTCAGTCACTCTTGCTTTGTGATACGGGCATCGACCATCGTACGGCCAATCCCAATTCTATCGATTTGAGCCATGCTGATTTTGAGTGGTATGATGTGTCAACCCAACCAGACCACATGGACATAGATAGCCCGACGGTGCCTAATTTGGATAAATGGTATTGCTATACGGAGTCATTCTATGTGCTTCATAATCGTGGTTATACGTCTTTTGCCTTGGCACGTATCCCGATAGGTAAGGAAGAGTATCTGCAGAAATACAAATATACTTACCGATACACTCAGTATTTGCCAGCAGGTACTTTCCCTATGCAGCAGGAAGCTTATAAGATGCCAAATGCGTGGATTGTGGATGGTGTCAACTGCAGTGTGGAGGCAAAGCGACTGTGGAACATACTGCCTCCGGCATTAGATGCTGGTTGGACGCATTGTGGAAAAATAGATGGTGACAAAACTAGATATTTCCGTAGCGTGAGAAGAAAGTTGCAGTATCTGAATACTGATGGAACGATGCATTTGCAAGATACCAATAATTCTACGGAAGACTTTAATACGGAATGCATTCCTTCGATCGTGGAAATCCAACATACTGCTATTGATGCGCAAGGAACGAAAGCAAACAAAGAAACTTATGATGGAATCGTGGAGAAATAATTATGTGTTGCTTCTGGCATTGGCTTTGTCGATGTTAGGTGGAGAGGTGATGGCTCAAAGGGATGCTCCTTGTCGTATATTGGAGTCGGTGGGACATTCCTCCTTGGATGGTGAGTTCGCAGGCGAAGTGTTCATGAATCCGGCCATGCAGTCCTTGCATTACTCGGTTTCGCTCAATACACTCAGTGTGGGGTATGACTATCGCAAGGCTACCCAACCCATCTCGTTGGAGGGTGGTGATGGGCATCATGTGGGATTCGCCAATATTGATGCTTACCTTCGAAAGAACAAAGTGGTACTTTGGGGAAATGCCAGGTACTCGAATGGAACGACACGGAATGTGCTATTCAATGAAACTTCCGATTATGAGGAACTCTATCCTTATTTGATGGCAGATTCTGTGGGCGGCAATTCTAAGCAAGAACGTTATCATTTCATGGGTGGATTTTCCTGTTCTCTTGGTCAATGGAATGTAGCTGCTGAGGGAGAATATACAGCATTGATGGAATACCGCACTCGGGATCCACGTCCCAAGAATCTCATGGGAGATTTTAACATAAAGTTGGCTGCTTCTCGACAGTTGTGGCAACGCTATTGGTTGGGATGGGCACTCGTTGCTCGTAAGTACAAGCAGACCAACTTGCTCAAACTATATAATGAGGTAAGTGTGCCTACGATTTATCATCTCACCGGTATGGGAAATGATTATTATCGTTTTCGGGGCGACAATACTTCCACTTATTATAATGGTTATGGAGTCGGAACGATGTTGAGTTTAGCACCTGAGAAGAAGATGGGGTGGCTGGCTCATCTGGAATATGGATTTAGTAGAATCAACAAGATAATCTCTTCGCTCAATGAATTGCCAATGGTTACCTTGAGACACTATCATCAGTCAGCTACCATCGGTCATAAATGGAACATCGAAGGTAAGCATGTGCTGGGATTGAAGTTGAAAGAGAATTGGAGTCTTCGCAAGGGAACAGAAAACATCTTTGGAACGGCGCAAGACAATATCTATCCGCAGATTGCATCGGCTAGTCTGTATCGACATAGCCAAGTGGATTTTGCATTGCAAGGGATGTATCAAAGATGGGTGAACGATGGCTATTATGGTGTGCAGTGGGAAGAGGCTTATGAAAGGGTGGAAGAGAAATACCTAGAGCCTTTGCGCCGAATGAAATCTGCCTCTTGGACGTCTGTCTTGACCCTTGATGGTGCCAAGAAGTTGGGCGATTGCTTGTTGAAGGCTACAGTAAAAGGTAGCTATGACAAGTCAAACGGCAATTTGTTGGAAGTGGATGAGGCTGATAGGGGAGCATTGCTATTTACGCCAGTTAAGCACAAGTATGATTACTTGTCTCACGACCGTTTGGGGGCTTCCGTCATGCTGGAGGCAACTTTCAGATACCAGAAGCGAGTGATGCCTTTTGTGAGAGTGGATTGGCAATATGAATTCTATATGTCGAGCCAGTATCAGAATCAACTGGTGGTATCGACAGGTGTCAGGTTTTGAAAACAAATGAGTGAATATATTATTAACTAAAAGTATAAATATGAAGAAGTTTACATTTTTATTGGTGGCGGTGCTCGTATGGGTGGCTGCTGCAAGTGCGCAAGATGCGCAAAGTCTGTTGAGTTTCAACTGGGCTCATTCTATAGATGGTGGTACGTCTGCTGGTGACAATATCTTTGACATGGCAAAGTCGAAGGATGGCTCTTATTTTATGGCCAATTCTTTTGGCACGACCAATCAAAGCCGAGGCGTGAACTTTGATTCTGAGCCTTTGGTGGGTGTGGATGGCAATGCCATACAGGGAAGTCCTTATACTGGAACAAGCAACAATGCCAACTTGCTTTTGCAGAAAGTAAGCAATACCGGTTCTGTGGAATGGAGCGCATATACCAAGAAGGGAGATATATCTGATGCTTTTCTTGCTTCTACTTCTGATGGAGGTCTGATTGTTACCTTGAAGACTCGTGCTTGGGTAGAAGAGGCAGGTCTTGACAACATCTTAGAGTATGTGGACGGCACGGGTGCTACCACCACCATCAAGGATATGAACACCTTGGCGAGTGAGTATCGCTTCTTGGTGTTGAAGATAGATGCGGATGGCAAACTCGTGTGGTCTCGCTTGATCAATGGCTTGGTTCGTACAGATACTAAGTATGCCACCAAGAATAATGCCTATGTCTATAGTTGTGTCGTAGATGATGCTGATAACATCTATTTGGCAGGTAACTATCGTACAGAACTTTACTTCAAGAAGAGCGATGGCTCAAAAGAAACTCTTGTATCTAAAAATGCTGCCAACTGGAATGGTGATTCACAGGGAACTGTGGGTGACCTCTTCTTGGTGAAACTGGATAAGAATGGTTATTTCTCCAAGAGTCTTTTGGCAGATGGAACAGCTTCCTTGGCATTCTTTGATAAGATGGCTTATGCTGATGGCAAAATCTATGTTGATGGTCGTGTGCAAGGAGATGGCACTACCATGACTTTGGGCGGTAAGGCTGTCAATGCCAGCACTGAGCGTCAAACTCAAATCTTGTTATCTGTCAATACGGAGGATTTGAGTGTCAATTATGTGAATGCTTTGACTTCTGTGGCTAACAACTCTAATAGGTTCGTCCTTCAGAACAAGGCTGCTCAGTATATCAATGGCGATGTATATTTCACGGGTTTGCTGAATGGTGGCTTTAGAGCAGAAGGGGCAACTACAGACCTCATTAACAGCAATGCTGCGATGTTGAAGCCTTATGTATTGAAAGTGAATCCTGCAACAGGTGAGGTGTCTCAAGCTGCTATCCGCACAGAAGGTGGCATCGGTGGCTTCCATGGCGTATATGAAGGAAAGGACAAACTTTATGCCTTTGGCTACGATATGAGCGCAGGTGCTGTTCTTGTACCTATTAACAAGTCTGATTTCTCATTGGAATCTGCTACTGTTGTTTGCAAATATGGTACCGTTTCTGTTTGTGGAACTCCATTGGCTGATGGTGAGAACCTGATCTTGGCAAATCGTGGTAGAGTTACCCAAAGTCCAGTATTTTTTGGCACAGATAAATCATTTACGAATTTGCAAAACTGGGGTGTCGTTTATTATAGCTATAAGATCAATGATACCGCTACAGGTATTAACGAGATTAATAGTGATGCTCAGGCTGCAAAGGTGAATGTATATTCTACGGATGGTATCTTTATAAAGACAGCATCTTCTGTAGAGTCTGCCAAGCAAGGCTTGCCAAGAGGTACCTATGTGATTGGGAATCATAAGATTGCTATAGATTAAAATACGATTGATTTATGAAGAAACAATTCCTCGGTCTGTTCCTTCTCGCTGCAATCCCTGTATCGCTCTCTGCCCAGAACGTGGTGCAGGATGCGTCTATCCGACAGGGTAAGTTGAAGAACGGACTCACTTATTACATCCGTCATAACGACAAGGAGGCGGGACTCGCCGACTTCTATATTGCCCAGCGTGTAGGCTCCATCTTGGAAGAACCTCGCCAGCGTGGCTTGGCTCACTTCTTGGAACACATGGCTTTCAATGGTACCAAGCACTTCCCTGGCAAGGGCAAGAAACTCGGCATCGTGCCTTGGTGCGAGACCATCGGCGTGAAGTTTGGTGCCAACCTCAATGCTTATACCTCTGTCGATCAGACGGTATATCATATCGGTTCCGCTCCCATCAAACGTGAGGGCATCATCGACTCCTGTCTCTTGGTGCTCAACGACTGGAGCCAGTTTATCAACTTGGAAGCCAAGGAGATAGACAAGGAGCGTGGTGTTATCCATGAGGAGTGGCGCAATCGACGCACGGGTATGGCGATGCAACGCATGATGGAGAACGTGATGCCAAAGATATACAAGGGAACCAAGTATGAAGACTGTCTTCCTATCGGAAATATGGACATCGTCGATCACTTCCCTTACAAGGACTTGCGCGATTACTACCAGAAGTGGTATCGCCCAGACCTTCAGGCTATCGTCGTGGTGGGTGACTTCAATGTGGAACAAATGGAGCTGAAAATCCAAAAACTCTTTGGCAAGATCAAGGTGCACAAGAATCCTGCCGAGCGCATCTACTATCCTGTGACAGACAACGATAAGATGATTGTTGCCATCGAGAAGGACAAGGAGCAGCCTATCATCCTCGGTCATCTCTACATGAAGAGCGAGACGACTCCTGATAGCGAGAAAAACTCAGTGAAATATCAGCGCGAGGACTACATCTGTGGCTTGATTACCTATATGCTCAATGGCCGTCTATCGGAGAAGAAGCAGGTGGCTAATCCGCCTTTCATGAGTTCGACGGTGAAGAATGGCGAGTTCTTCGTGTCTCGTACCAAGGATGCCTTCAGCTTGAGCATCAGTTGCAAGCAAGACAATGTGTTGGGAGGTATCTCGGTGGCAGTAGGCGAAGTGGAGCGTGCTCGTCAGCATGGTTTCACGGCAAGCGAGTTGGAGCGTGCCAAGAAACTCTATCTCAATGCTGCCGAAAGACAGTTGAAGATGGAGAAGGACTACAAGAACTCCCACTATGTGAGCCTGTGTGTGAACAACTTTTTGGAGGGCGAACCAATCCTGACTCCTGCTTACAACTTGCAGTTGATCAAGCAGTTTGATGGTGAGGTGAATCTCGATGAGGTGAACAAACAGGTGGGTGAAATCATCACCGACAAGAACCAGGTGTTTATCATGTATGGTCCAGACAAGGAAGGCTTTGTCATTCCTTCGGAGTCGGAAATCGAAAGCACCGTGTTGGCTGCCCAGCAGAAGCAATATGATGCTTATCAGGAAGAGGAAGTGCCTCAAACCTTGATGGCTACCTTGCCTGCTCCTGGCAAAATCGTTTCGGAGAAGCCATACGGCAAGTTTGGCATGACCGAGATTACCTTGAGCAATGGCATGAAGGTGTATGTGAAGCCTACCGATTTCCAGGCAGACCAAGTGACGATGAGCATGAGGGGCGAGGGTGGAACTTCCGTCTATGGCGACAAGGATATTCCTAACTTCTCCTTCTTGACGAGTGCTGTTGCTGAGGCTGGTGTGGGCGATTTCTCAGCCACCCGTCTTCGCAAGGCTTTGGCAGGTAAGTCATTGAAAGTAGCTCCTGCTATCAATAGCGAGGGACAACGCATCACGGGAACCTCTTCTGTGAAGGACTTGGAAACGATGCTTCAGTTGACTCACCTCTATTTCACCTCTCCACGAAAGGACAGTGTGGCTTTCGAGGGAATGATGAATCGTACGCTTTCCTTGCTCAAGAATCGCAACGCCAGTTCGAAGGTGGTTTATAACGACTCGCTGTCGGCTGTGCTTTACGACCACAATGTGCGTATGGCTCCTGTCACCAAGGAGATTGCGGAGAAGGCAGACTATAACCGCATCCTCGAAATCTATCGTGAGCGTTTCAGCGATGCCAGCAACTTCAAGACCGTCTTCATCGGCAAAATCGATATGTCGCAACTCCGTCCATTGCTCTGCCAGTATCTCGCCACTCTTCCGGCTACCCACAAGGCGGAGAAGACCAACAAGGCGAATGTGGCTCAAATCGTGAAGAAGAACGAGGTGGTGAAGTTCGTTCGCAAACAGGAGACTCCGCTTGCCAATGTGAGTGTTTTCGTGACAGGCAATGTGCCTTTCTCGCCAAAGAATGACTTGACCTTGGATATGTTGATTCGTGTCTTGCAGATAGCCTATACCGACTCTGTGCGTGAGGAGAAGGGCGGAACATACGGCGTGAGTGTCAGCTTCTCATTGGAGAAGGAAGAGGATCCGAATGCCTTGGTTCGCATCTCTTATAAGTCTGATCCTAAGCGATATGACGAGCTAAATCCGATTATCTACAAGCTGTTGCAGAACATCGCCGATAACGGTCCTGTGGCTAGTAGCATGGATAAGGTGAAGAAGTACCTGAAGAAGCAATACGGTCAGATGGCGATTACCAATGATTATTGGAGTTATGTCATCTGGCATGAGTTGGATGATGAGGCTGACTTCGACAAGGATTACTGCAAGATGGTGGATGCCATCAGTGGTGAGGATGTTCAGAAGATGGCGAAGTTGCTGTTGCAGCAGAAGCAGCGCATCGAAGTGACGATGCTGTCAGAATAGAGTTTCCTTTATGGAAAATAGAATAAAACCTAAAAAGCAATGTACTTGCATCGCTTTTTAGGTTTTTCTTTTTATCTTTGCAGTCCTAAGATGGAAGTAGATGAAATCGTGTTTTCTACTAGGAATAATAATAGGAATAGAAATGATGGATAAGAATAGTATAGAGAAGAGTGGCATTAGCCAAGACTGTATCGAGTCGGCGTATTGCTTCATTCACCAGAAGTTACGTGTGTATGAGTTTTCCAACAATCCTACGCAGCGAGATGACATCGAGTATGCCATCAGCCAGTATGTGGAGGGGATGAATCCTGTTTTGTATCAGCTTCTTGCCGATGGTCGCAAGGATTTCTTGCTCGACCACACGAGGTTTGAGGAGGACATGCGTATGGCGCAAGATAGTTTGGAGAAATGCCTTTAAATTTCAAATAACCCTCTACTTGTATGGTTGAAGCACTCCGTCTCGCTTTTTGACCTCACATCTCACGGTTTCCGTGTAATGAATTGTGTATTAGGTCGTTGTATGCGTGTGGTGTGGGCATAGACACCTCACACACACCACACGACACCACACTTATTAAAAATCCATATATTATTAACCACCAAAAATGGAGGAGTCTATACTCGCCAAATATGAGTGAGATGGAGTGAGGTGTGAGTGAGGTGTCTGTGTTCACACCACACAGTATATAAATATCTGTCAATCAGCTAGATGTGTATGTCTCAGTGAGGTGTGAGGTAGAAAATGGAATCTGTCTTCCCACAAAGCAACTCCTAAGGAGCTTGTACTGACTGTCCGCCTCGGGCAGTCACGCTGTTTGCCTAGAGCAGTCAGGCTGTTCGCCTATGACAGTCTGGGTGGTGTCCTTGATGTTAGTGTCAAATCGAGTTCCTTCTTTCTCAACATCTGTTCCTATCATATCGTACAATTGCTTTCGTATATCTTTGAGTAGTTTTTACAATAAGACCGTCTTGGGTCATACGTACGAGAATACGACCTATTTTTCTCAATTTCTCATCGTGGGCGTTACTAGAAGGGAACACTTGTTATAGTCCTTCATATACATCTTTACGCCAAAAGCTCATATCTCCAGCGTTATGAGCTAGTTGGAGTAATAACTTTTGAATACTATTTTCTTGAAGATCTTTTTCCTTAGTAATTGCGATAATGGAGCTGTGGTCCCTTGTGCTCCAATGCATTCTCGATGGTTTAATTGTGCCATTTCAAATGGCACAAAAAATAATGTATGAGTGACAATACAATCTTGCTTGAAAACATATATGTTTTTGCTGTAAATAGTAGCGAAACACGTGTGATTCTTGCTTCAAGAGGATGCCGTATTTAAATATACTTGTTGATTCTTAGAAATTTTATATTTGATTCTAAACTTGTTTGTAACTTGCCGAATGCGATTTTGGGGTAGATGATAAATGACTAAAGTTTCGCAAGTGAATAAATATCAACTTGCTTGTTATATTTAAATGAAGAAATTTGATACAGATGAACTTCGGGCGCAATTGGATACCTTTTCGCCCGAACAACAGAGAGATATGGATCGTGATTTGCTCAATCAATACATCAATGCGTTTCGTGCATTATCAGGCATAGTTGAGCAAAGTGTCCGTAATTACAAGATTATTTCAGAGCAAGTAGATGCCTCTACAGCCAAGGTTGGCAAACTCCTTCCTATGTTGAAGGAGGCTAATACAGTTCGAGTGGATGAAAGAATTAAGTCAAGTATAGAGAAGGTTGCAGTAAAAATGGGTGATGATGTTGCTGATGCCTTTGGCAAGAAAGTGCGAGCGGTGTTTGATGATGTAAATGAGGCATCAGGTAGAATCTCGATTCCTCTTGATGTTGCTGCGGCATGTATGTTGACTTTGCTTTTTACATTTTTGATTTTGGTACTGGTGGTCATTGTGAACATTACAGAAATCCATTCCGGTGTGTTATGGATTGTCCTTGGAGGTGGATTCGGAACAGAGATACTAATTTATTGGCTTGTTTGGTATTTGCATCGTAAAGGATGGGTATAAGATAAAGTCTGCATATTCTCTTGACTGGGAATGTGCAGACTATATCTTAGATTGCTGTGAGTTGGCATCTGTTATAATAAAAACCACTGGTCTGGCTTTAGACTTATCCTTAGGTCAGACCATTTTGTATATAGCAAGCAACAAGCTTAGGCGTTCTCAATAAGTTCTTTTAATGCATAAGTTGTTTCTTGTGCTATCAATTCGTAAATGCGGCATACCCTAAGAATAGACCTTGTCAGTTCTTAGATAGTTGGATGTAGAGATATGATAGTTTACTTTGTATTCAGGGGCTGTATAGTTATGATGGAACACCTGCGACAAAATTATAAGCAAAAATCTTGGTTGGTTTGGATTCTCATTGGTTGCCAATGATGTTTTTCAATGAGTTTTGGCAATCTTGGCACAATCCGTTTTTCATGTAGAAGGTATTCTTCCCATGGGCATCCTGCATCAGGCACTTCGGATTATCCTTTTTGCAATGCGGCAAGCCGCGAGAATGCATGAATTCATGGATTGTTACTTTCCATAAGTCATCCTTTCGTTTCAATCGGAAGGTTGAAACCACACAGGCATCACCAGGTCGGAAGCTCAATCCCATGATACCATAGTTGTAGTTTCCGTGGATGGAAGTGGAAATATCCCGATTCGTCAAACCGATGGTAACAATCTCATCATTACCTCCATGCTCTTCATGCAGCATTTTCAGGATTTTCCCAGCCCAATACCTGTTTCTTGGTTTGTAGAGACATGAATCAGGTATTTCTTTCTTGTCTCCAACAAATACAGAAGCTTCTAACCAAACCTTTGGTATCGTATTGAAAATGATACCCAAATGCTTCACGAGTTCTTCTCTCAACAGTTCTGCCTTCTGACGGGAGAAATTTCCCAAAGGCTTTAACTCTATTACATAACCCAATGGAGGATCTGCAGGGAGGCTGTCTCCCATTCCCTCATTTCCATGACTCTGATTTCCATTGGAACAACCTGCTAAAAACAGGATTGAGATTCCAGCTATAAACAGCAATAACTTCTTCATAGAATATTCTTTTTATTTGTATTTTGCATAAATCAATACCGGTCTTCTCTTGGAAGATTCCTTGTATATCTGCATCACTTTCTCCACGCAGCTCCTTGATACAGTAAAGCAGCCACGGCTCTCTGTTCCCAGCGGAATATACTCCTTCTCACCGGAGAATCTTGTCACCTTGCCAGCAGAATGGATCAGGATGCCACGGGCTTCTGCCAGACAATTGCTCTTGTCGAGCCCTCGAAGGCGAACGCAGTTCTTGAACTTCATTCCCCCCTTTCCTATCATGACATATCTTCCAAGACTCGTGCATCCACTTCCAGGGTTATTGCTGAACTTTGGTTGGGCTGCTGTATTTCCCTTACCACTTCCATGCATGCAATAGCTGCTCATTACTCTTTTGCCACGCTGCAAGTCATAGATAAAGAATCTCTTTTTGCCAGATGGTTTGGAGAAATCCACCAGGATATAGTAATCCGTACTGTATCCTCGTCTGTCGCAATAATCTCTTACTTGCGTCAGGTTCTCACAATCCACCTGATGATACCACTCTTTTGCATCCATCGTATTCTTAAAAAACGGCTTCGTAAACCTATTATAAATAGGTGGAACGAAAAGGACACCTATAACAAGCAGAACCACTATTCCCAATATAATCAATAACTTCTTCATAATGCATCAGTTCTCTGTTCTCAGAGGAACTATTTCTTCACGCAGCTTGTTTTGAGCAGTAAAAAAATCACCCAATAAAGCCTTTAGGTATTCTTTTACCTTTGCACCCAGGAATCAAGTTAGGATATTTGGTTAATGGGTGTTA
>ERZ1023641.176-NODE-176-length-23046-cov-55.619416_pt1 | contig 23046 bp, 12 predicted proteins | sample MGYA00380335_ERZ1023641 | MGnify/ENA primary metagenome ERZ1023641 (study PRJEB33179, sample SAMN07448970) | human gut metagenome | biome: Human-gut; feature: Human associated habitat; material: Faeces | host: Homo sapiens | place: India: Bhopal | collected... | reverse complement strand
GATCTCATATCTGTAACGTTAGAAACATCCCATGAGCTGATATCCTGGTTAAAAGATGAACCATAGAACATCCAACTCATATTAGTAACGTTAGAAACATCCCACGAGCTGATATCTTGGTTAAAATCTGCGTCAAAGAACATATGACTCATATCTGTAACTTTAGAAACATCCCATGAGCTGATATCCTGGTTAAAATCTGAGTCTGAGAACATGGAACTCATATCTGTAACGTTAGAAACATCCCAAAATTCTATGCCCGAGAAATCTCTTCCATCATTTTCACTAAATAGATTACTCATATCCGTGATTTTGTAGGTATCAATATCACCAAGATAGACACTTTCATCTCTGCAGAGTTTTAACAGCTGTGCTTTTGTATCAGGATGGTATTTGAATTTTCTTTTAACGATTTCCTTTGAAGCCGTAATATTAGGTGCTTTCAAACTTTGTTTCGAGTTCTTTTCTTCATTCTCTTCTATAGAACTCTTATTTAAATAGCCATTTGAATCAGTGATCCCAAGTTCATTTAAACGCTGGTTTACACGCTTTTCTATGATTTTATCCAGAAGTTTACTTACAGTGTCTTCAAGCAGTACAGCTTCACTTTGATCTGCATTATTGGTATCAGCATTAGATTTTGGAGCATTGTTAATCTTTTTATCACTAAGTTTAACAAGTACATCTAACACATTATTAGGAATGCTTTTATCTGAAGAAGATGTAATAGAGGCATCTGACGGATCAAAACATAAGTCATCAGGTGATTTGTTGTTTAGCTCTGTTTTGTCTAATCCATCAATTGTATTTCTGTTTTGTTTAACCATCATTTGTACCTACTATGTAATATCTTAAAAAATGTCAGTACTGGTAAATTTATTGTCTTTGAATATGCTTTTTTATCACTGACATTAATGAATTTTTCTTAAGAGAATTTTGTATGATTTATTTGATGAATCACTAAACATCTCTCTCATATCTTTAACGTTAGAAACATCCCATGAACTTATGTTTTTCTTAAAAGAAGATCCATTGAACATACAATTCATATTGTTAACATTTGAGACATTCCAGGAGTAGATGTCCATGTTAAATGATGAGCCGGCAAACATCCCACTCATATCCTTTACGTTAGAAACATCCCATGAGCTGATATCCCTGTTAAATGAAGAGTTAGAGAACATATAACTCATATCTGTAACATTAGAAACATTCCATGATTCAATGCCAGAGAAGTCCCTGCTATAGCGAATAAAATCACCTTCGAACAGACAACTCATATCCGTGATTTTAGATGTATCGATATCTCCAAGATAGACACTTTCATCTCTGCAGAGTTTTAACAGCTCTTCTTTTGTATCAGGGTGGAATTTGAAGTCACTTTTAACATTTTCTTTTGCTGTTGAAACTTTCATTTTTAATGAAGATTCTTTTGGAGCAGTAAGAACAGGCTCTTTCAAACTCTGCTCTAACTTTTCTTCAACAGCTTCTTTTGCTGGGGGAGTTCCCTTTTCTAATGAAGACGATTTTGATGCTGTAATATCAGGAGATTTCAAACTTTGTTTCGATTTCTTTTCTTCAACTTCTTCTTTTGCAGGGAAAGTTTTCTTTTTTAAAGATGGCTCTTTTTGAGTAGTAAAATTATGATCTTTTAATCGCAGCTCCAGACACTTTTCTACAATCCCTTCTATAAAACCAGTATTTAAGGCTCCATTTGAATCAGTAATCCCCAGTTCACTTAAACGCTGGTTTACACGCTTTTCTATGATTTTGTCCAGAAGGTTGCTTACAGTGTCTTCTAGCAGGACAGCTTCACTTTGATCTGCATTATTAGTATCAGCAGTAGATTTTGGATCATTGTTAACCTTTTTATCACCAAGTTTAACAAGTACATCTAACACATTATTAGGAATGCTTTTATCTGAAGAAGGAGTTATAGAGGCATCTGACGGATCAAAACATAAATCATCAGGTGATTTGTTTAGCTCTGTTTTATCTAATCCATCAATCGTATTTCTGTTTTGTTTAACCATCATTTGTACCTGTTATGTAATATCTAAAAAAAGTCAGTACTGGCAAATACCTATTCATGGTCTCTGAATATGCTTTTAAGTACGGAGATTATCGTATTCTCCTTTTTTTGAGCCGACTGCTTTTTTCTTATGGGCTTATTGTATGATTCGATCTTTGAGTTTCCAAACATATCAATCACATTTGCGAATTTAGAAATATTCCATGAGCTAATGTCATGATTAAAAGATGAGAAAGAGAACATACTTCTCATATCAGTAACTTTAGAAACATCCCATGAGCTGATATCCTGGTTAAAAAATGATTCTGAGAACATACATCTCATATCTTTTACGTTAGAAACGTCCCAGAAACTGATATTCTGGTTAAATGGTGAGTTAGAGAACATAAAACTCATATCAGTAACTTTAGAAACATCCCATGAGCTGATATCCTGGTTAAAAGAAGAGTTAGAGAACATTTCACTCATATCTGTAACGTTCGACACATTCCATGTTTCAATACCTGAGAAGTCTCTTTTCTTTTCCCCTCTAAACAAAGCACTCATATCCGCGATTTTAGATGTATCAATATCTCCAAGATAGACTTTTTTATCTTTGCAGAGTTTTAACAGTTCAGTCTTTGTCTTAGGATGATACTTAAAAATTTTTTGTGAAGGTTTGTTATTATTTAGTATTGGAGTGTTTTTGAACATATCATCCATATTTTTGACATTTGTAATATCCCAAGAGCTTATGTCATGATTAAAAGATGAGTAAGAGAACATACTTCTCATATCAGTTACGTTAGAAACATTCCAAGAGCTGATATCAAGGTTAAAATTTGAGTCTGCGAACATATGGCTCATATTTTTAACTTTTGAAACATCCCATGAGCTAATATCTTGATTAAAAGAAGAGCTCCTGAATATAAAACTCATATCAGTAACGTTAGAGACATCCCACAAACTGATATCATGATTGAAATATGATCCACAAAACATAAGTTTCATATTTTTAACGTTAGAAACGTCCCATGAACTTATATCCTGGTTAAAAGAAGAGTCTGAGAACATCCCGCTCATATCAGTTACATTTGATACATTCCAGAAGCTGATATTATGGTTAAATGAAGAGTTAAGGAACATACTACTCATATCAGTAACGTTAGAAACATCCCAAAATTCAATGCCAGAGAAATCTCTTCCAAGTGTATCTTTAAACAGACCACTCATATTCGTGATTTTAGATGTGTCAATATCTCCAAGATAGATACTTTTATCTCTGCAGAGTTTTAACAGCTCTTCTTTTGTCACAGGCTGGTATTTGAATTTTCTTTTAACATTTTCTTTTGCAACTGAAGCTTTCTTCTTTAAAGAAGAATTTTTTGGAGCAGTAATATCAGGAGCTTTCAAACTTTGCTCTAATTTCTTTTCTTCAACAACTTCTTTTGCAGGGGGAGTTTCCTTTTCTAATGAATACGATTTTGATGCTGTAATATCAGGAGATTTCAAACTTTGTTTCGATTTCTTTTTTAAAGATGGCTCTTTTTGAGTAGTAAAATTATGATCTTTTAATCGCAACTCCAGATGCCTTTCTACAATCTCTTCTATAAACTCAGTATTTAAGGAACCATTTAAATCAGTAATTCCAAGTTCATTTAAACGCTGGTTTACACGCTTTTCTATGATTTTATCCAGAAGGTTACTTACAGTGTCTTCTAGCAGTAGAGCATTACTTTGATCTGCATTATTAGTATCAGCAGTAGATTTAGGAGCATTGTTAACCTTTTTATCACCAAGTTTAACTAATACATCCAACACATTATTAGGAATGCTTTTATCTGAAGAAGATGTAATAGAGGCATCTGACGGATCAAAACATAAGTCTTCAGGAGAATTGTTATTAGCTTCAGTTTTTTCGAGTCTATCAATTGTATTTCTGTTCTGATTAACCATCATTTGTACCTGCAATTTTAAAGAAAACTGTATCAATTTGATCTTTCAAGAGTTTACTTTGTTTTAAATCATACCGATCTAGACCGAATTTTAATGAAAGATCTGCCTACTGCCTACTATAGTGTGACAGAGCTTTAAACAACCTACCGCTTCTGCTAAAATTGTTTAAGGTCTTAGGCTTGTATTTAAAAAAAAGGCTTCTTCAATAGAAGTCAGTATAAACTAGTATCCCAGTTTGATTCTGTCTGTTAAAACGCCATTAACTATAATGTTAACCAATATCGTCAAATTGATCTGAGAATAATGAAATCTTGTCTTTATCTGAAATAAGCCAAGACTTGATATTTTTGTGAAAAGGTGAGTGAGCAAACATAGAGGTCATCTTTTTAACATTTGAAACATCCCATGAGCTGACATCCTGGTTAAATGATGATCCAAAAAACATATAACTCATATCAGTAACGTTAGAAACCTTCCATGAACTGATATCATTGTTAAAAGAGGATTTTTGGAACATAGAACTCATATTCTTAACGTTAGAAACATTCCATAAGCTGATATCATGGTTAAATGATGATCCAAAAAACATATAACTCATATCTGTAACGTTAGAAACATCCCATAAATTGATATTCTGATTAAAAGCTGAATTTTGAAACAAGCCTTTCATATTTTCAACCTTAGAAACATTCCAAGAACTGATGTCATTGTTAAAATCAGCTCCATAGAACATACAGTTCATATCTGTAACGCTAGAAACGTCCCATGAACTGATATCCTGATTGAAATGTGTTTTATAGAACATACTCTGCATATTAGTAACGTTAGAAACATCCCATAAATTGATATTCTGATTAAAAGCTGAATTTTGAAACATGCCGCTCATATTTTTAACGTTAGAAACATCCCATGAACTAATGTCATTGTTAAAAGCAGATCCATAAAACATACAGTTCATATCAGTAACGCTAGAAACATCCCATGAGCTGATGTCTTGATTAAATTCTGTGTTTGCGAACATACGTCTCATATTTTTAACGTTAGAAACATCCCAAGAGCCAATGCCGGAGAAATTTCTACCATGAATTAGTTCAAACAGACAACTCATATCCGTGATTTTCGAAGTATCAATATCTCCAAGATAGACACTTTCATCTTTGCAGAGTTTTTCTAGCTGTTCTTTAGTATTTGGGGTGTACTTATATACTTTTTTTGAAGGTTTGTTCTTATTTAGCATTGGAGTTTTTTTGAACATATCATCCATATTTTTGACATTTGTAATATTCCATGAGCTGATATCTTGGTTAAAAGGTGATTCACTGAACATTCCAAACATATTAGTAACATTAGAAACATCCCATGAGCTGATATTTTGATTAAATGGTGATTCACTGAACATCTCACGCATATTAGTAACATTAGAGACATCCCACGAACTGATATCCTGATTAAAATATGATCCAGAGAACATAAGTTTCATATTTTTAACGTTAGATACGCTCCAAGAAGATAGCTTTTGATTAAAAGTAGATTTATTGAACATACCTTCCATATCAGTAACGTTAGAAACATCCCATGAATTGATATCCTGATTAAAAGGTGATTGACTGAACATCTCACACATATTAGTAACATTAGAGACATCCCACAAACTGATATTCTGATTAAAATATGATCCACAGAACATAAGTTTCATATTTTTAACGTTAGATACGTTCCAAGAATACAGTTTCTGGTTAAAAGTGGATTTATTGAACATACCTTCCATATCAGTAACGTTAGAAACATCCCATGAATTGATATCCTGATTAAATGAAGAGTCAGCGAACATATATCGCATGTCAGTAACGTTAGAAACATCCCAAGAACTGATATCCTGATTAAAAGAGGAGTTAAAGAACATACCAAACATATTTTTAACTTTAGAAAAGTTCCATGTGCTGATATCAAGGTTAAATGAAGAGTTAGAGAACATTTCACTCATATCTGTAACGTTCGATACGTTCCATGATTCGATGCCTGAGAAATCTCTGCTGTACTTGATTTCATCATTTCCACTAAACAGCTCACTCATATCCGTGATTTTAGAGGTATCTATATCTCCAAGATAGACACGTTTATCTCTGCAGAGATTATAAAGTTCTCTTTTAGTTTCAGGTTGGTATTTGAATTTTCTTTTAACATTTTCTTTAGCAACTGAAGGATTCTTCTTTAATGAAGATTCCTTTGAAGCAGTAAGAACAGGCTCTTTCAAACTTTGCTCTAATTTCTTTTCTTCAACTTTTTCTTTTGTAGGGGGAGTTTTCTTTTCTAATGAAGGATCCTTTGAAGTTGTAAAATCATGATCTTTTAATTGCAGCTCCAGACACTTTTCTACAATCCCTTCTATAAAACCAGTATTTAAGGCTCCATTTGAATCAGTAATCCCCAGTTCACTTAAACGCTGGTTTACACGCTTTTCTATGATTTTGTCCAGAAGGTTGCTTACAGTGTCTTCTAGCAGGACAGCTTCACTTTGATCTGCATTATTAGTATCAGCAGTAGATTTTGGATCATTGTTAACCTTTTTATCACCAAGTTTAACAAGTACATCTAACACATTATTAGGAATGCTTTTATCTGAAGAAGGAGTTATAGAGGCATCTGACGGATCAAAACATAAGTCTTCAGTTGATTTCTTGTTTACCTCTGTTTTGTCTAATCCATCAATCGTATTTCTGTTTTGTTTAACCATCGTTTGTTCCTCTATGCAAAATTTGGTTCAGTCCTAAAACACTTGTATCAGTTGTAATTTCAAAAGTTTACTTTGTTTTAAATTCAAATAGTAATGAAATTATCACAGAATGGTTAATCCATACTAATTTTGCCAGCAGTCCATATCTATAAAGCTCTGGTAGTATAATAATTGAAGTGAATTCACATATTTGTTGTGTGCGTTTACTTTATAATGACATGTAAAGCATAATTCTAAAGATTACCAGTTAAAACAATATACAAGTTATGAACCTGAAGAAGTATCTGACATCGTTTTTCATTGTAAGTTTATTTCTATCATCAGCACCTGCTGAGGCTGCAAAACTGTCAACAGCACCTGCAGATTTAAGTCCAAAAGTATTCAATCCTAAACCAATGCCGGATGATCTGGTGTTACCTCTGCCTTGTAACAGCAAAGACTACTTTATTGTTTTTAGAAAGGTTTATACAAATGATGCTAAGGATACTGATATAACACACAGTTGCACTTTTACAGAAGGTTCATCTGATGACAGCAGAGCCCTGATGCAGTCAGAGCGTCAGTGTGCTGTCAGAGGTGGTTTTAAGGATGAAAAAGGCTATTTCTTCTACATCCAGAAGTATGAGATGACAAAAGGTCAGGCAGATGCAATTAAGGATGGCAAATGTAAGGCAACCCCTTCAAAGACAGATGCTCTGCCAAAGGTTAACATCAGTTTTGCCGATGCTCAAAAGGTTGCAGAAGCCTTCTCAGACTATCTGCAGTCTATCCCTGAAACACCTTCAATGGGTAAGGAGAAAGCCAACGCCACACTGCCAGTAGAATGTTTCTGGTCTTTTGCTCAAAGAGGTGGACTTGCTGTAAGTAAAAAGGATCTGGAAGCTCAAAGACCTGTACTGCCAGGAAAACTGCAGATGAATGATTATGCCTGGTTCTACGGAGCTGACAGCTCAAATGGAAGGTTACAGCTTATTGGTCGTAAAAGTCCTAATGCACTGGGACTGTTTGATATGCTTGGCAATGCACAGGAGTATATGCTCGAAGCCTTCCAGGCAACAGGTATTGAGGGGCTGGCAGGACAGAGAGGCGGCAGTACCGTAAGAGGCGGCAGCTATCTTACAAATGAAAGTGAGCTTACAAGCTCTCTTAGAAGCGAAAAGAAAAGATATACCAACAACAAACCTACTGTATCAAAAGACACAGGTTTTAGACTGATGTTAAATGTGTCAGTAACTCAGGATATGGCTCACCAGAAGGAAGCCACTCAGACTCTTCTACAAAAGAGGGCAATCTTCCTTTCAAGAAAAGACAAACTGACAAAAATGAAAAATGAATCCTCTGATCCTAAGCTTACAGCAAAGTACGAGGAGGAAATAAAAAAGCTTGAGCAGGAACTTCTTGAGCTTGAAACAGCTTCAAAGGACAGCGGCGCTGTAATAGAAAAGCTCAAAAATGAGAATAAATCACTGAACAGGCGAAATCTTGAGAGTAAGACAAAGAGCACTCCTGCTCAGGTCTTTTTATATTCTTCATTAAGTGTGGTTACACTTGTAGCTTTAGTACTGCTACTGCTTTTTATAATCTCAAAAAGAGCAAAAGCACTTCAGAACAGAAGTAAACTGCTGCTAGAAAACGAGGAAAAGGCATATGCAGACTATGAAAGCTCCAATGTCCAAAAGAAACCAAAGAGCAGATTCAGTAAAGGCTTTGTAGACAAGCAGTAAAATGGATAAGAATACTCAAAAGGCGTTAGCTGCAATTAAAAACATATCTTCAGCCCGCTCTCTTAGAGACTTCAGAAAGAAGATCTATGCCAAAACCGATCTGTCTTACGGTGAGGCTATTCTTGCACAGCATGAACTGATAGCTGATAAAGAGCTTATAAAAAAAGACAGTAACGGTAAAAGATACAGAGTTGCAAGACCTGATGGCAGTCATTATTCATTCAAAGACTTTTTATTATCGATCACAAATGAAAGTATCTGTTCTGACGAGATTAGAGAAATTCTGTTAAATGCAGGCTTATTTAATGAAAACGATTCCTACAGATATTTAAAGGAGCTGGTTTTTCATTTAAAGCACGATTTACTTATCAGAGTAAGTAACTTTACCCTGAATAAAAAAGAGTTTTCAGAAAGTCTTTTTAAAGGACACTTCACTCCTTTTTTCGTTCGTTCAACACAAAAAAACAGCTTCTTTGCCTATCAGGCAAAAATTCCTGCTGAGGCGTTAAATGTCACATCCTGTGTTGATAAAAACGCAACTAGAGCACTTTTGTTCGGTTATCCTGTCTATACAGACGGTTACGGTAGCTTTACGCCTGTATTTTGCAGTGCCATTGACAATGTGGATACTGACAATGCTGACTGTTATCTTAGAAAACTTAAAAATGACAGGTATTTTGTCAACAGCTGCTTTATAAAAGCGATAGCAAAAAACAGAGGCGAGCAGGCTGCAAATGACTTACTGTTAAAGCTCAACATCTCTCCTGTAAGTGACTTTGACAGCATTGATAATTTTGAACTTTCGAAGGCAGATATGCCTTTTGAGAATGCTCTTTTATTAATCTCCAACCTTTTTGAATGTGAAGCAGATCCTCTAAATCCGCAGGTCCTATCAGACAGACCTCTTAACGAGGAAATAAAAAATCACTCAGAGCTTATCCTTAACAGAGCTGTAATAGTCCCTGTTGATGAGAGAGAGCCGTCTATCCTGTACAAAATGGCTCAGTTAGAAACTGTTTTAAGACTTGATGAAAAGGCACTTGATAATACAGCATTATCCTGTTTCAGCCGCAGACAGGTATGCAATGAGACAAGTGATATAACTCTTTTTGAAGATCTTGTAATCGGCAGGGACTGTGACAGTGACAGACTGCAGGGAGCAGGGCAGATTGTTCTTTGCAACGTACTGTCAAAAGAAAACTCTCTGATGTACGTAACTGAGAATTTTGACTATGCCACCTTATGCAAATATGCAGCAAAAAATCTGATGCTGTCAAACAGCATTGGTGCAGTTATCTCTTATGGAAACAATGAGGATAACTTAAATAGAACAGCCTCACTCTTTAAAAAGGATGATGACTACAACCTTAATAATGATAGTGATTCTCTTTGCAGAAGACTTAAGAGTAAGGTTCATAAATTTAAAGAGGATGATGATTTCCCTTTAGATGATTTTATAAAGTGCTTAAGAGCACTCAGAAAATGCAGTGACATTGCCTTTAATCAGGCTTTAAACGATGAAGAGTTTCAGCTTTTGCACTCTCTTTTAAAGGAAAAGGTGTCAAGCAGAGCACTTGATAATAAAGAGCTTCTCTTATCAGAATATACAAAGCTTCGTGAGCTCTGTCAGAAGATCCTGTCAAAATACTATATCGGATATCAGGAGAATAAGTTAACAGGCTTTGATGTTGCAAAGTTCAACTTTGCAAATTCACTTTTTATAGGCAACAAAGTAATCAGACTTTGCAGACTCAAAAGGCCTGCTTCAGTAGAATCTTTAAAGGATTTTATAAAGACAGTAAGGCTGTTTGACAGATATCTGAAACTTACTTACGAAAAGGAAAAGCTCAAAAGCATTGAGGAAAAACTTCTGCACAGTGCCTGTAAGGCAGACTGTAAAGAGCTCAAAAACAGTACAGATGAACTGTTTGCATCCTTACTAAAACGCCTTGAAGATCCAGAGACTTCTTTACTTTTTAAAATCAGGCATGACTTTTTTGATTATGAGGATATTAAACAGAGAGGTGATCTTAAGGCTATGCTTTCACTTGTCTCTCCGGTATGTGAATTCTCAACAGTAAGTGAAATGGCAAAATCCCTGTTTATTCCTGGTATCTTTGATAAGACTCTGATGATGGTGGACAAAAATACCGGTATAGCTGATTTGATCCTGACTTTTGTAAAATCAAAATCTGTTTCTATTATTGTCAGAAAAAATGATGATGCTGATGAAGACAGTGAAACAGGAAAGATGTCATCTGATAAATCGGATGATATCACTGCCTATTCTTTAATTGACCGTTTATCCGTTGATGATGACGGACTTATCTCAATGCGTTTTAATCAGATGTACTCTTCAGATGAATCTTACGAAAAATCAGAGTCAGAATCCTCAATTGAGCGCTTTATCCCTTACCTTGAAGCGCAGAAACTTGCAGTTAGGAAAAAGTGTATTGATGATCTTGATCTTTCATATCTGATAATCGATGGCATATCAGAGCCTGACAGTCACAGCAGGGTTAAGACAGATGGGACAGCAGCAGAGAAAACAGTGATGATCTTAAGTCAGATAGACACGGATCGTCTGATAAATGCAGAGACTTTTGAAAACGGCAGCAGCAAGTTTGTGCCTGAATTTTTTGACGAAAGCCTGTTTAAGCTCAATGCTAGAGCTTATGCAAAAGAATTTGCTGACAGATACAAAGGGTTACTATAAAAACAGATAAGGCTTTAACTATGGATGATAAAAAAGAAAAGAATGCTGGTGGAATTACTCATTTCTGCCTCAAGCATCTGGTTGCACTGATGGTGACGGCTCTTTTTTTGCTTGTGGTCATTATGGTTTATTCCATTGGAGTCTGGGCTCATGTGGAACAGGAAAAGCAGCAGATTGATGTTGAACTCAGTCAGCTGATTGCTGAGCGCGAATATTATGAGACTATAAAACGCGATCTTCCGAATATGAAAAAGGAATATCTCAAGTCTGAGAGTGAACTGAAAGCTCTTAAGAATGATCTCAATGATATCAGTGGCCAGATCAGAACTGTCAGCGAAAAACTCAGTGCAGAAAACAAAAAACATGACAGTCTTGTTGAAGAAAACAGAAAGCTCAATGATCTGATTTCAAAAAGGGACGACATTCAGAATGAACTGTCAAAGGCAAAGCAGGAACTTACTGCAGTGCAGTCGTCCGTAAAGAGCTCAAATGACGAACTAGCTAAAGCAAATGGCAGTCTTGCAGAAGTTAAAAAGCAGAATGACAGTGCAGTTGCCACTTATAACGATAATCAGACAAAATTAAAACAGCAGAGAGCTCAAAATGACAAACTTATAAATGACAGAGACTTACTTAAACAGGAGACTGATACTCTTACTGCCAGAAAGGATGTGCTGACAGAGGAGATAGCAAAACTGTCAGATTTGGATTCTCCTGTAAAGAAACTTGAAGATCTGATTGCAAAGGAGTCGACAGCTTACGCTTCAATTGAAAAAGAGCTTTCAGATATTACTCAGAAACTGAACAGCTCATACAGCAGTGTTGATAAAGAGCTTGCATCAAGTATTGAATCCATAAAAAACTCTGTAGACTCAATTAAAGCCCTGACCTCAAGAAAGGATATCTTTGACAGCCTTGAGCGTGGAACAGCGTCTTTAAATCAGGCTCTTGAGAGTATCCGTGCCACACAAAAACGTGTAAATGACGAGTTTGGCAAACGCGACAGAGGTGCTCTTCTTAATGATATGAACGCAAAACTTCAGGATACCTCAGGAAAAGTGGAGCAGTTATCAGATTCAGTTGCCTCCGTTCAGAGCAATATGATGGAACTTATGAACAGGGTTTTGAAGGAACAGCAGGAATTAAAAGAAAAACTAGATAATCAGGAAAAAAGCAAAAAGTAATGCTGAACATCAGCCAAGATTAAAAGACAGAGAAGATTAAAAATGACAGACTTTATCAATGCAAATATCATTTACCTCGTTCCAATCGGTGTGGTAACCCTTTTACTGATCCTTGTCCTGATTGGTGTTACTCTTGCCAAAACCGCAGGCTACTTTGTAGAACGTTTCCCTAAAGAGGAGCTCAATCAGTCAGAGTACTTTTCATACAAGGCCAAGGCTGAGCAGTTCAAAGCTGAGGCTAAAGCTTATGAAGAGGCTATTGAAAGATTAAGACATGAGTATGAGCTGGCAATCAAGGATGCAAAGGAGCATCTTGATGATGGACTTATCAAAGACAATCTGCAGGCTCAGTTAGAGCAGGTTGAAAGCAATCTTGAGGCTGTACAGAGTGAACTTTCAACCAATCGCAATGAGAATTACAAGATAAGATCAGAGATCAGTTTCTTAAATAACGTGCTTGAAACACAGAAGAATAAGAAGAATAAGGCTGAGCAGGAACTTAAAGATCTGGAAAATAAGATTGCCAACCTCAAGAACTCATCAGAGGAACTTGACAAATTCAGAAAGGAACTGGATTCTATTCAGGAGCGTAGCGACAAGTTAAATCGTGATTATTCCCAGACCAAGTTCTCATATGATGAGATGTTAAAGAAAAAAGACGAACTTGATAAAGAAGAGGCTAATAACAGCAAACGCCGCAGTGAGGTTGAAAAGCTTAAGACTGATATCGAGAAAAAACAGGAAGAATTTAACTCTCTGTGCACGGATATTGCCAAATCAGAAATAAAGAACAATCTGTTACGCTCTAATGCAACTGAGCTTGAATCTAAAATCGAGAAATTAAAGCATGAGCATCAGAAGACCTCAGAAGACTTTATTGAAGGCTACAGAAATCTGATGGATCCTCCAGATGGTCTTAAAATTTTTGCAAAAGGCACTAAGGGAAATAATCAATTCTCTGAAAAAGAGGTTGAGGAACTCAATAAGTTTGAGCAGTACCTGGAGCTACAAAACTATCATTTTTCAAATCGTGTCATCAAAGCTTTTCATACAGCCCTCAAGAGCCAGTCAGTTAATCCGCTTACTGTGCTTGCAGGTATCTCCGGTACCGGTAAAACTCTGCTGCCTACAAAGTATGGCGCCTTCTTCGGTATTTACACTGTGGTGATACCTGTAGAACCAAGATGGGATTCTCCTCAGGATCTTATAGGATTTTACAATTATCTAGAAAAGAAATTCCAGGCAACTGAACTATCAAAAACCTTGGTGGCTTTTGACAATAAAAATGAATTTACAAAAGAGCCTTATACCCGTTCTCCTGAAGCTCAAAAAACAGCTGATATTCTGAAAGACCGTATGGTACTGGTACTTCTTGATGAAATGAATCTTGCAAGAACCGAGTATTATTTTGCAAACTTCCTGTCACGTCTTGAACTTAGAAGAACTGTGGTTAATGTCAATGACAAGAGTCAGCGAATGAAGGCTGAAATTACCATTGATGATAACTTTGGCAGTATCTGGGTTCCTGATAACGTGCTGTTTGTAGGTACCATGAACGAGGACGAATCAACTCAGACCTTGTCAGATAAGGTTTTGGACCGAGCCAATCTGCTGCGTTTTGGCAAGCCTTCAAATAAGACAATGAGCAAGGAAAACTCAAAACACAGTGGAGTGGCTATCGAGCCTCACAGCGCAATGAGCTATAACCTGTACAAAAAATGGATAGTGTCCAAGGAGAAAGTCGATGCTTCTTTAGGAGAGCATCTTGACTTTGTAAATGACTGTGTCTCTTCACTTAACGATGCCATGTCATGCATCGGTAAACCATTCGGTTTCCGTGTAAATGATGCAATTAAATCCTATGTTGCAAACTATCCAAAAGAAAATGTGGATACTGATATAAAACTTGCTGTAGCAGATCAGATTGAGCAGAAGATCATGCCAAAAGTAAGAGGCATAGATTTATCTCTGGACTCAAGTATCAGATGTCTTGACACTATTGAGCGTGTAATTGACACTCTTAATGATGATGCTCTCAAAGAGGCCTTTGACAATGTCAAGAATGACGAGTTCAACACTGGCATGTTCATGTGGCAGGGTATTTCAAGATAGTCAGGCTGTAACTTATGAGCAATATAGTGCTGCGTGTCCGCAACTATCCGTGGCAGTGGTCAGAGGATTTTGCAAAAGCTTATACTCTTGAGGAATTAAAGGATCCTGTAAAACTCAAATATACAGGAGGTTCTTTAATTGAGATCCATCAGGAGTTCTATATCAATGCTATAAAAAAGCAGGTAAAGGACTTCTTTTATCCGCTTGCTAAAAATGTAAGGAATGATCCTTTTAACTATGCTTTATACAGCTATACCTATACTCTGCCTAAAAATCATAAGGGTGAATATCTTGAGGTAAAAGGATCTGATACTTTACCAGAACTGCAGTTAGGTCTTGAAAATACACTTACATCAGGTGAGGTAAACAAAAAGCTTCTAGAGCTTTATCTTTCCTATTTTGATGAGCTTGCCAATTACGAAAGAGAAAAACGCAGATCAGATAAGGTTTTTGAAACCTTACTGCTGCTTCTTGGCAACGGAGAGGAAAGACCACGCTATTCCTTTATTGCAAGTATCAGTGATGAACTCTTAAAACTGCTCCCTTCTTTATGCAGAAGTATGCGAAAGATACTCTCAGGAAAGCGCATGATGCTGCCTTTGAGCAGAGTTAAAGAGCTCGATCAGTCATGTATAAGATTTTTAATCAAACAGCCAGGTGATACTCTTAAACAGAAGGTTGCTGCCAACGACTTTAAGATGATGGGTATAGCAAGAGTTGAGAAATATGATCTGCTAGAAAACAGAGTTCTCAAGGATTTTCTGTATAGAGCTCAAAGAGAATGCGAAAAATACCTCTCTGAGTTCTCTCACGACTCTAAAGTTTACAATTCTGAACGTGTTAAAAAGGTGATCCTGCTTGAAAGGCAGATTGCCATAATTTTAAAAAATCCTGTCTGGAATGAAATAACCAGACAGAATACTCTGCCAGGCCCAAACTACGTTTTACAGAATGAAAAAAGATATAAGGTTATCTGGAAATATTATCTGACTTTAATCCGTCAGGAAAGACAGCTCGATCTCTCCTTTAAATATCAGGACAATACATTCTGTGATCTGACAGGATTGCTCCTGCAGTCAGCCTTCTGTTCTCTTGTATCGTCAGACAGATTAAAGTCAAAAGGTTTAAAGCTCGACTGTATGGGAGATTCCTATATTGAGATTTATAAAGAGCAGCACTTTGGCAAAAAATTAAGCTCCTATCCTGTAGGTCCATTTATTCTGAGTACAAAGGATAATTGCTATTATGAAATCCAGCTCTGGAGTCACGCTTTCAAGCATGAAGCACAGTATCCTAAAAACGCTGTATTAAAGTATCTTGGTACACAGCGTTTTATCAAGATCATTTCAATGGATGGAGACAATAAAAACAGTAACAACTTCATCATACCGGTCTATTCAGTCAATATCGTTCAGTCAAAACAGTCTGATTCAATAGAAGATATCTTTAAAAATGCGACATTGGAAATAAGTAAGGCCAACAGTGAAAAGACAAAGGGCAAATATCATATTGGTGCTTTAATTTTTGCAAATATCAAAAATGGAATCGAGTTTAAAAAAACTGAAAACGGAATTGGCATGTACTGCATTTCGTCAAATCCTAATGACTGGGGGCTGAATGCAATTGGAATAGTAGACTTTTTGGCAGATTATATTGGAAATATTCTATGAGTGCATACGTAATTGAAGCCTACGGCATGAATGATAAGGTCCATGAGGCTGATTCTGACCGGCAGTATGTTAACGGCGACAGAATGAATGTGGTCCTGGTCAGGGGATATCACGATTTTATTGCAGGATCTGATGCCAACAGAAACCGCATCTCCCAGGGCTTTAGTTTTCCTTTTGAATCGAGAGTTGACGATTTTGATGCTGTTGACAGATTTCCTGTCTGCATGCTCTGGAATAAGTTTATATCTTCTAAGGATTTCTCAAGAACAAAACTGAATGTAAAGCTCAGCGATAACTTTTCAGACAGTAAAACCGTAAGAAATATTGATGTCAGTGTAGATGAATTACTAGTGAGCTATGTACAGGCTCTAGTTAATGAATTTAAACAGAAGTATGGCATTGAAACTAAAAAAAATCAGAAAGATCACTACATCATTCCAATACCAAATGAGCTTACAGAATATTCCCAGGAATATCTGATCCGTTCTTTTAGCTCTAAAAACGTTGAGGTCACCTTGATCTGGCGTGAAGTTGCCGCCTTAATGAAATTTATTGATGAGAACAAGAGCAGAATTTCTTTTAAGGAAGGTCAGAGAATTAAAGTTGCCTATCTTGGGGAAGATTCTTTAGAAAGTGCGGTTTTTGAACTCCGTCGTTTAAAAAATGAATTTGTACCTGTAAGAACCAGACCTAAAATACAGAAGAGGGTATTCTCAGGCTTTGATTATTTATGTCAGTGTCTTAGGCAGAAGTTATCAGGGCAGAAAGAGTGCTCAGATAAAACTCTGTGGGAGATTTTTAATACCAGATCGGATTATGTAAGATCAGCTTTGGGAAAAACTTATCAGGAAGAGCCTTTACCTCTTGAAACTGGTGACTCTCATCTCAAAACTATCGTAAAGAGTATTGTCCTTGAGCCTGATGCGGAAAATAGATTTATTCAGTCTGATCTTCTGCACAGAGTGGTGCAGCTAGAGCATGGATCTGGTGAATCATTATCCCTGTATGACTTTGTTTTGGGAAATAGTGAAGAAAAGTATGATGCCATCCTCTTGAGTGGAGACATTGCAACAGAGGCAATATCCGCACAGCTTCAGAAAAAACTGTCCTCACAAAACATACAGGTATGGACCTCTGATACCGATCTGATTGTAGAAGGTTCAAGACTGTATTATGAGAATTTAAAAAACGACAGACCTACTTACCTTGATTGTCTTCCAAAGCTTGAAATTGCCTATTATTCTGAAGAGACTGAAGACTGGAGCTGGATGAGTCTGGTAAAAGAAGGGCAGTATGTAGAGGGCGGAAAAGAGTACAACTCTCTGGAGCCTTTTAAAGAGCTTGGCATTCAGAAAGGTCATAATTCACTTCCTATTTATCTTCGAGTGGAAAGTACGGGTGAAGGCGATGACGGTATACGCTTTGAAAAGCGTATTTTTGAGAAAGTGGCTCCTGAAGATCTGCGTTTATACATCACCGTCTCAATGAAAGCTGCCTTTGGTCTTGCCAGAATAAAAATAAAGGATGAACTTAATTTCTACTCTGACAATGGCTTTATCTTTGATTATTCGAAGATGAAGAAAAAGAGTCTTGCAAATTTAAAAACAGGATTGCCTTATCCTTCAATATTAACCTTTGGTCCTGTTTTCCCTGCTGATGAAAAGAACCAGAATCTGATTGAAATTTGTCAGTACCTTGAAAACTACATCAGGACAGAGCCTTTCTTCAGACTTGATGATGATAATATTAAGGAGCTTTTAAGGAGACTGCCTTATTCAAGACATAACGACAACCGTTCGTATAAAACTTATGATCTGGAGTTTAATACCAGAAGTGAGATAAATAATTTATATCTCAACAGGATCCTGAAAATCGTGTGCAACCATGCATATGAGCTGACGCATAAAAGCGAACAGGGATACAGTGCAATTCTGGCAACATTAAAAGCTTTAACAAAATTAAAAGTATTCTACAGGTTTGCACCTGACACTTTAAAGAAGGTTTGCCTGCAGCATTTGGCATGTCAGAGCCGTTTTATAAGTCCACAAATATTCTTTGGAACTTCATGCAAAGTTCTTTATGACAGTGAAGATGCAATCAGACTGATTTACTGGTATATAAATAACCTTCAGCGTGGATGGCGAAAGAAAATATATTATGCACAGGGATTAGTATGGCTTTTAAACTATATTCCGGAAGCAAAAAATATTCTGGACAGGACTACTGCTGACAACATGGTTCAGATGAGTTATGACATGCTTGAAGAACAGCTTGTGCAGAATAATTTTAAATCAAAGTTCTATACAGCAACGTTACTTCTTCTGGTGTCTTTAAAATACAGAGCAAAAGATCCTGATTTTCTGACTCCAAATGATTCTAATACCATGAATCTTGAGTATCTTAATGAAATATATGAAGCAATCGATAGTTGTATTAGTAAACTGTCTAATGCAAGAGGCTATCAGCAGAGATATTATGAAAAGATAGTACATATGCATGAAGAAGTAAGAAACTTCATTGAAAAGAAAGGAAATCAGGAATTTTTAGTGGCTCTTAATGATCTGAGCGAAAAGGATGACTGATTATTTTTTAGATACTGTTCTTTAACAAAAAAAGTCCGCACAGCGGACTTTTTTATGTAAATAATAATTCCTTTTATCTAGTCTTTAGGCACTGCTGTGATCTTATTGGCAGCAGCTGTGAATACAACATCTGATGAGCTGTTCAGAGCTGTTTCAGTTGAATCCTGAATTACACCGATAATAAAACCGATACCTACAACCTGCATTGCGATATCATTTGAAATACCAAAGATTGAACAGGCAAGAGGGATCAGCATTAAAGAACCACCGGCAATACCTGATGTACCGCAGGCGCAGACAACAGCTGCAACACACATCAGGAATGAGGTTCCGAAGTTAACTTCAATACCTAAGGTATTAACAGCAGCCATTGTCATAACAACGATGGTAACTGCAGCACCAGACATATTGATGGTGCAACCTAATGGAATTGAAATTGAGTATGACTCACGTGGTACACCTAATCTTTCACATAAAGCGATGTTTACAGGAATGTTAGCAGCAGAAGATCTTGTGAAGAATGCTGTAATACCTGAATGTAAGATTGAGGTGATAACAAGAGGGTAAGGATTCTTAAAGGTTGTTAAGAATACTAATAGAGGGTTAATTACAAGAGCAATAATTAACATGGTTGCAACTAACACTCCAACTACATGAACATAGCTTAATAAGTTTGAAAAACCACCTTCTTGGGTGCATGATGAGTAAACTAAGCCTAAAACACCTAATGGAGCGAATCTGATTACGATTCTTACAACACCACTTACAATTGAAGCAAAGTCTGAAAGAACAGCTTTAGTTGCATCATTTGCTTTACGGAAAAGAATACCAAATAGGATACCCCATAATAAGATTGCCAGATAGTTACCTGAGATTAAAGCATTAACAGGATTATCTACAGCTTTCTTAATGCATCCTACTAACACAGTTGATACATCCTGAGGAGCATCAGCTACAGCTTGAGATGCTAATACAGAGAAGGTGCTAGGGAAAATTCTTGTCATGATTAAAGCAGTAGCAGCAGAGAGTGCCATTGCTAAAACATAAAGCACTAAGATTGGCTTTAATTTAGCATCAGCGCCTTGCTTGTGACGGGCAATAGAAGCAGAAACCAGCACAAAAACCAGTAAAGGTGCAATTGCCTTTAAGCCTGATACAAAGAGATCACCTAACATGGTGATAAAGCTTTGTCCCTGTGGAATTAAGTAAGCCAGGATGATACCTAAAATCATACCTAGAACAATCTGCATGATGAAAGGGATCCTGTTGAAGAATTTAAAGAAACTTCCATGTGGATCAACAGCGTGGATCATAATGAGCTCCAGTATATATGTTGTTATATATAAGTAAGGTTATCTGCAGCTGTTATTTGTAGTAGCGGTTTAAACAGCTTCAATTAACAGATTGAAAACAAAGTAGTTTAGAAGACTGTATAGAAAACTGTATAAATAGTTACTCAAATAATAGTTGCAAAATAACGTTTCGAAAATTTCGTCCATTATAAGTGATCGAATTTTTTATTCACACATGCACCAAAAAAATGTGATGCAGAACAAATTTTGTTTTTTACAAAATTCTTGTTGAATTTTGAATATAGTTAGCATATAGTTACGAACGTTAAATAATGATAACTTGGTTTAGTTGTAGGCAATTTAAATAAATCTACGATAACGAGTTTTAATTATAGATAATTCCGATTACTATAAGCTAATAAAGGTTAGCTTAGTATTACGGTTGGCGAGAAAAAATTTTAACCTTTAACCACATAATAGTGAAGAATATGTCCACACTAGATAACATCAAAGTGGGTCAGACTGTTGAAGTTGTAAAAGTTCACGGTGAAGGCTCATCTTTACGAAGAAGACTGCTTGATATGGGTATCACCCCAAATACCAAGGTAACTTTTGTTAGAAGCGCTCCTTTAGGTGATCCAATTGAGCTTAACGTAAGAGGTTATTCTCTTACCTTACGCAAGAGCGATGCCGCATTAGTGGAGGTTATGTAATGTCTAAGAAAACATTTGCCTTAATTGGTAATCAGAACTGCGGTAAGACAACCTTATTTAACGTTCTAACAGGTTCAAATCAGTACGTAGGTAACTGGCCTGGCGTAACTGTTGATAAAGTTATCGGTAAAGTTTCATCAAAAGACTGGGATATCGTTGATCTTCCAGGTCTTTACTCATTATCACCATATTCACCTGAAGAAATCGTTTCACGTAATTTCTTATTATCAGATGACTATGATGTAATTCTAAACATCGTTGATGCTTCACACTTAGACAGATCACTGTCATTAACTTTAGAAGTTGCAGCATTCAACAAGCCTATGATCGTAGCTTTAAACATGATGGACATCGTAAAGAAAACCGGTATCACCATCGATGTTGAGAAGCTGTCTGAAAAGTTAGGCGTAAAAGTTGTTGATATTTCAGCATCAAACAAACAGGGTATTGATAAGTTAATTCAGGCTCTAGAGAGCGCAGAAGCTCCTAAAGTTAAGTCTTTCTTTGAAGATGTTTCAAATGTTGCAATTAACAACGTAGCTTCAAAGTTAGATTCATCTTTAAATGAAGATGCACGTACCTTTATTGCTACTGCTTTATTACAGAGCGACGAGATTTATTTAGAAGATTACAAAGATAAGCAGGACGTTTTATCTGAGGTGGCTCGTGGTTCTGCTGAAATTGAGCAGGCTTACAATACAGATGCTCAGGCTTACTTCCCTAAGCGCCGTTACCAGGTAATCGAAGAGATCTTAAACAGCTGCAAGAAAGAAGTTAAATCAGCTTCAGCAATTACCGCTGCAATTGATAAGTTAGTTCTAAACAAGATCTTAGCTCTACCTATCTTCTTAATCGTTGTAAGTTTAGTTTACTTCGGAGCTATGTACTTCACCTCATATCTAGAGTTAATTCCATTTACTAACGATGATGGTGAAACAGAGTTTGCAACTATCACTGACTGGGTTAACGATAACCTGTTCGGCGGTTACGTAACCGATGCTGTTACTGCATTATGCGAGAGTGCAGGTGCTCCTGACTGGTTACAGTCATTAGCTGTTGACGGTGTTGTAGGTGGTGTAGGTGCTGTTTTAGGCTTCTTACCTCAGATTGCATTCTTATTCCTGTTCTTGTCATTCTTAGAGCAGTCAGGTTACATGACCCGTGTAGCATTCGTTCTGGACAGAATCTTCCGTCACTTTGGTCTGTCAGGTCGTAACTTCATTCCAATGGTTATCGCAACAGGTTGCGGTGTTCCAGCTTTGATGGCTAACAAGACCATTGATAACATCAATGAAAGACGTATTGGTCTGATCACTACTACCTTCATCCCATGTTCAGCAAAGTTACCTATCATGACTATGATCTTTGCTTCATGCTTTGATGGTGCCTGGTGGTTTGCTCCATTCGTATATGCAATCTCAATCTTCTCAATTGTTTGCACTGGTATCATCTTAAAGAAGAACAGTGCATTCAAAGAAGAGGTTTCTCCATTCGTTATGGAAATTCCTGATTACCACATGCCAACCATCGGTAATATCTTAAAGGCCGTTTACGAGCGTTGCAGAGCATTCGTAGTAAAGGCTGGTACAATCATCTTCACCGTTGTAGTAGTTGTATGGTTCTTAGCAAACTTCGGTTTCACTGACGGCTTTGGTATGGTTGAGAACGTAGACGACTCAATCTTAGCTGCTATCGGTGGAGCAATCTGCTTCTTATTTGTACCAGTAGGTTTCGGTTCATGGCAGGCTACAGTTGCTGTATTCAACGGCTTACTAGCTAAAGAGAATGTTGTAGGTACCTTAGCTGTTGTTCTTGGCTTAGATGGTGAGTTCGAAGGTGGTGAGTCAGATTTAACTGCTGCTTTAACTAACTACTTCTCACAGGTTTCAGGATTAACTCCAAGCCCAATGTTAATGAGCTTAGTTGGTTTAAGTTTCTTAAGCTTCAACCTGTGGTCAACTCCATGTGCTGCTGCATTAGGTGCTATGAAGAGACAGTTAGGTTCAAGCAAGTGGTGGATCTTTGCAATCACTTATATGACTGTTTGGGCATACTGCTTAGCATTAGTAATCTTCCAGATCGGTGGTTTGATTACTGGTTTAGTTCCATTCAGCGTATTTACTGTTGCTGCTTTCATCGTTCTAGCTGCATTCTTATACATGCTGTTCAGACCTGATTCAAAGCCACAGACAGCTTTAAAGATTGCTTCAAAGACAATCTAATTAAGACGATTTAAAAAGAAAAGATAATCTCTAAAAAAGACAAGCGCTAAGCCTTAAAAAACTTAGCGCTTTTTTTATTTATGGCAATTTTTGTCACTTAATACCTTATTTAGAAAAACTAATACGTTAT
>ERZ1023641.173-NODE-173-length-23370-cov-43.322496_pt1 | contig 23370 bp, 29 predicted proteins | sample MGYA00380335_ERZ1023641 | MGnify/ENA primary metagenome ERZ1023641 (study PRJEB33179, sample SAMN07448970) | human gut metagenome | biome: Human-gut; feature: Human associated habitat; material: Faeces | host: Homo sapiens | place: India: Bhopal | collected... | reverse complement strand
GCGCTGCAAATCCTTCACCTCCAGTAGGACCTGCATTGGGTTCTAAAGGTATTAACATTATGGGATTCTGCAAGGAATTCAACGCCCGCACCCAGGATAAAGCAGGTAAAGTGTTGCCAGTCGTTATCACATACTACACTGACAAGTCATTCGATTTCGTAATCAAAACTCCTCCTGCTGCAGTACAGTTGAAAGAAGCTGCTAAAGTTAAGTCAGGTTCTGCTCAGCCTAACCGTCAGAAGGTAGCTGCTATCACTTGGGATCAAGTTAAGGCTATCGCAGAGGATAAGATGAAGGACTTGAATTGCTTTACTGTAGAATCAGCTATGAAGCTCATCGCTGGTACTGCTAGAAGTATGGGTATTACTGTAAAAGGGGACTTCCCTGGTAAATAATTTAAAACTTCAATTAGAAAAATGAGTAAACTGACAAAAAATCAAAAATCAGTAGCTGATAAGGTTGAAGCAGGGAAGGCATACACTTTGAAAGAGGCTGCAGAGTTGGTTAAGGAAATAACCACAACCAAGTTTGATGCATCTCTCGATATTGATGTACGCTTAGGTGTAGATCCACGTAAGGCTAACCAGATGGTACGCGGTGTCGTATCTTTGCCTAATGGTACTGGTAAGGTTACACGTGTCCTCGCACTCTGTACTCCTGATCAGGAAGCTGCTGCTAAGGAAGCAGGCGCTGACTACGTAGGTCTCGACGAGTATGTTGAGAAGATTAAGGGTGGTTGGACAGATATTGATGTCATCATCACAATGCCATCTTGCATGGGTAAGATTGGTCCTTTGGGTCGTGTTCTCGGTCCTCGTGGATTGATGCCTAACCCTAAGAGTGGCACTGTAACTATGGATGTTGCTAAGGCAGTTAAGGAAGTTAAGCAAGGTAAGATTGACTTTAAGGTTGATAAGGCTGGTATTATCCACACTTCAATCGGTAAGGTTAGCATGACAGCTGAGCAGATCTACGGAAATGCTAAGGAGTTCATTAATACTGTTATCAAGTTGAAGCCTGCTGCTGCTAAAGGTACATATATCAAGAGTATCTTTATTTCAAGCACTATGAGTAAGGGTATCAAGATTGATCCTAAATCAGTTGAATAACTCTAAAAGTTTTGTAAAATGAAGAAAGAAGTTAAAGATACTATTATCACCGAACTTGGACAGAAGCTTCAGGAGTTTCCTCACTTCTATCTTGTAGATGTTACAGGATTGAATGCAGAGAAGACTAGTGATCTTCGTCGCAAGTGCTTCAAGAGCGAGATTAAGATGGTTGTTGTTAAGAACACCTTGCTTCACAAGGCATTCGAGGCTTCAGACATCGATTTCTCTGAGCTTTATGGCAGCTTGAAGGGTACTACTGCTGTTATGTTCACTAACACAGCAAATGTACCAGCTAAGTTGTTGAAAGAATACGCTAAAGAGGGTGTTCCTTCATTGAAGGCTGCTTATGCAGAGGAAGGCTTCTATGTTGGTGCAGACAAACTCGACGAGCTTTCAGCAATCAAGAGCAAGAGCGAGGTTATCGCAGAGATTGTTGCTTTGCTCCAGTCTCCAGTCAAGAACGTTGTTTCTGCTCTTCAGTCAGGAGGCAACACTATCCATGGTGTGCTTAAGACATTGGGCGAGCGTCCTGAGTAATCAATCACAATGTTATTTCAATTCATAGTATAAACAAAATTAAAATTTAGAATAAAAATGGCAGATATTAAAGCTATTGCAGAAGAGTTAGTAAATCTTACTGTTAAGGAAGTTAATGAGTTGGCAACAGTCCTCAAGGACGAGTATGGTATTGAGCCTGCTGCTGCAGCTGTAGCTGTAGCTGCTGGTCCTGCTGCTGGTGGTGCAGCTGCAGCTGAGGAGAAGTCTTCTTTCGACGTAGTCCTCGCTGAGGTTGGTGGCGCTAAGCTCCAGGTTGTTAAGGCCGTTAAGGAGGCTTGTGGTCTCGGTTTGAAAGAGGCTAAGGATCTCGTAGACGGTGCTCCTTCTACAATCAAGGAGGGTGTATCTAAGGACGAGGCTGAGAACCTTAAGAAGGCTATCGAAGAGGCTGGTGCTAAGGTAGAGCTCAAGTAATTAGAGTAATACATCTCTTACATATTGGTTAGGATTCTCCAAGTAGGCGAGTCCTAACCTTTTTGTGTCTTTTATTATATTGTTAATAAAACCATTTAATAACTTCTAATGGCTACAAAAATTGTTGATAACAGAGTAAATTTTGCCAGCGTTCATAATCCGTACCCATATCCGGATTTCCTCGATGTGCAGTTAAAGTCTTTTAAGGACTTCTTACAGTTGGATACTCCGCCTGAGGAACGCAAGAATGACGGTTTGTATAAGGTGTTCTCTGAGAACTTCCCTATCACCGACACGCGTAATAATTTCGTTCTTGAGTTCTTGGATTACTATATCGACCCTCCTCGCTATACAATCGACGAGTGCTTGGAGCGTGGTCTTACTTATAGTGTACCTTTGAAGGCTAAGATGAAACTGTATTGTACTGATCCTGACCATGAGGATTTCGGTACTTTCATCCAGGATGTATTCCTGGGTACTATCCCTTATATGACTGATAATGGTACCTTTGTCATCAATGGTGCCGAACGTGTCGTCGTATCTCAGTTGCACCGTTCTCCTGGCGTGTTCTTTGGTCAGGGCGTGCATGCTAATGGTACCGTGCTTTATTCTGCTCGTATCATTCCATTCAAGGGTAGCTGGATTGAGTTCGCTACTGACATCAACAATGTCATGTATGCTTATATCGACCGTAAGAAAAAGTTGCCTGTAACAACCTTGCTCCGTGCTATTGGTTATGAGCAAGATAAAGACATCCTTCAGATTTTCGACCTTGCTGAGGAAGTAAAGGTGAACAAGAAAAACATGAAGGCTGCCATTGGCAAAAAACTTGCTGCTCGTGTCTTGAAGAGTTGGAACGAGGACTTCGTTGATGAGGATACCGGTGAGGTTGTTTCCATCGAACGTAACGAGGTCATCATGGAGCGTGAGACTGAATTGACAGAAGACAACGTTGAGGAAATCCTCGAAAGTGGTGCTCAGACAGTTCTTCTCCATAAGGATGAGGAAGTTGCCAATAAGTTCGCCATCATCTTCAATACATTGGCTAAGGACCCAAGTAACTCTGAAAAGGAGGCTGTCAACTATATCTATCGTCAGTTGCGTAATGCAGATCCTGCCGATGACGCTAGTGCTCGTGAAGTTTTCCAAAACTTGTTCTTCTCTGACAAGCGTTATGACTTGGGTGAGGTAGGTCGTTATCGTATCAATAAAAAATTGGGTCTCGATACTGATATGGATGTTCGTGTCCTTACTAAGGAAGACATCATCGAGATTATTAAATATTTGATCCAGCTGATTAACTCCAGTGCAACAGTCGATGATATTGACCACTTGTCTAACCGTCGTGTTCGCACAGTAGGTGAGCAGTTGGCAAACCAGTTCTCTATCGGTTTGGCTCGTATGAGCCGTACCATTCGTGAGCGTATGAACGTACGTGACAACGAGGTGTTCACTCCGACAGATTTGATTAACGCCAAGACTATCTCTAGCGTTATCAACTCATTCTTTGGTACCAACCCATTGTCTCAGTTCATGGACCAGACCAATCCATTGGCAGAGGTAACTCACAAGCGTCGTCTTTCTGCATTGGGTCCTGGTGGCTTGACTCGTGATCGTGCTGGTTTCGAGGTTCGAGACGTTCACTATACACATTATGGTCGTCTTTGTCCTATTGAGAGTCCTGAAGGTCCAAACATCGGTTTGATTTCTTCTCTCTGTATGTATGCAAAGATCAACGACCTCGGCTTCATTGTCACTCCTTATCGTAAGGTGACAGACAGCAAGGTTGATATGGACAACAATGATGTTGTTTATTTGACCGCTGAGGATGAGGGTGAGAAGATTATCGGTCAGGGTAATGCACCTTTGACAGAGGATGGAGCCTTTATTCGTGATGTCGTTAAGTGCCGTCAGGATGCAGATTATCCAGTAGTAACTCCAGACCAGGTAGATTATGTGGATGTATCTCCACAGCAGATTGCATCTGTGTCTGCTGGTTTGATTCCTTTCTTGGAGCATGATGATGGTCACCGTGCATTGATGGGATGTAACATGATGCGCCAGGCAGTTCCATTGCTTCACAATGATGCACCTATCGTAGGTACTGGTCTTGAGAAGCAGGTATGTGAGGATTCTCGTACCATGATTACTGCTGAAGGTGAAGGCGTTATAGAATATGTAGATGCTACTACGATTCGTATCCTTTACGACCGTACTGATGATGAGGAGTTCGTAAGCTTTGAGCCAGCTTTGAAGGAATATCGCATTCCTAAGTTCCGTCGCACCAACCAGAACATGACCATTGACTTGCGTCCTATTTGCAATAAGGGACAGCGAGTTAAGAAGGGCGACATCTTGACTGAGGGTTATGCTACTGAGAATGGTGAGTTGGCTTTAGGTCGTAACTTGCTTGTAGCTTACATTCCTTGGAAGGGTTACAACTATGAGGATGCTGTCGTTATTTCAGAGCGTATGGTTCGTGATGATGTTTTGACATCTGTTCACGTTGATGAGTATTCTTTGGATGTACGTGAGACCAAGCGTGGCGTTGAGGAGTTCACAAGTGATATTCCTAACGTAAGCGAGGAAGCTACCAAGGATTTGGATGATAATGGTATCGTACGTGTTGGTGCTCGCATCGAACCAGGTGACATCATGATTGGTAAGATTTCTCCTAAGGGTGAGAGTGACCCTTCACCAGAAGAGAAGTTGCTCCGTGCTATCTTTGGTGACAAGGCTGGTGACGTAAAGGATTCTTCTTTGAAGGCTAATCCATCATTGAGTGGTGTTGTCATCGACAAGAAGTTGTTCTCTCGTGCCATCAAGACTCGTGAGTCAAAGAAGCAGGATAAGATTATTCTTGCTAAGATTGATGAGGAATATGAGGCAAAGGGCAACGACTTGAAGGACATCTTGGTTGACAAATTACTCACATTGACAGAGGGCAAGGTTTCTCAGGGTGTTAAGGATTATACTGGTGCAGAAATTATCACAAAGGGTACGAAGTTTACAACTGCTGCCTTGAAGAACTTGGAATATGATGGTGTTCAGTCTAACAACTGGACTGATGATGACCATGCAAATGGTTTGATCCAGAAGTTGATTATGAACTATATCCGCAAGTATAAGCAACTCGATGCTGAGTTGAAGCGTCGTAAGTTTGCCATTACTATCGGTGATGAACTTCCATCAGGTATCCTCCAGATGGCTAAGGTATATATCGCTAAGAAGCGTAAGATCCAGGTAGGTGATAAACTTGCTGGTCGTCATGGTAATAAGGGTATCGTTTCTAAGGTGGTTCGCCTTGAGGATATGCCATTTATGGCTGACGGTCGTCCTGTGGATATGGTATTGAACCCATTGGGTGTGCCTTCTCGTATGAACCTTGGTCAGATTTTCGAGTGTATCTTGGGTGCAGCAGGTAAGAAGTTGGGTGTGAAGTTCGCTACTCCAATCTTCGATGGTGCAAAACTCGATGACCTCTCTGTATGGACAGATAAGGCAGGTCTCCCTCGCTTCTGCTCTACCTATTTGTATGATGGTGAGACTGGTGAGCAGTTTGACCAGCCAGCTACCGTAGGTATGACTTACTTCTTGAAGTTGGGTCACATGGTAGAGGACAAGATGCACGCTCGTTCTATCGGTCCTTACTCGTTGATTACTCAGCAGCCACTTGGTGGTAAAGCACAGTTTGGTGGTCAGCGTTTCGGAGAGATGGAGGTTTGGGCTATTGAGGCATTCGGTGCTAGTCACGTACTTCAGGAGATTTTGACCATCAAGTCAGATGATGTCGTAGGACGTAGTAAGGCATATGAGGCAATCGTAAAGGGTGATCCAATGCCAACTCCAGGTATTCCCGAGTCTCTCAACGTATTGCTTCACGAACTTCGTGGTCTTGGTTTGAGCATCAAACTTGATTAATTTTGAGAACCCCTAATTTAGATAAAGAAACATGGCTTTCAAAAAAGATACAAAGGTAAAGAATAATTTTACGAAGATTACCATCGGTCTTGCCTCTCCTGAGGAGATCTTGGAAAATTCGTATGGTGAGGTTACAAAGCCTGAAACCATCAATTATCGTACATACAAGCCTGAACGTGATGGTTTGTTCTGCGAGCGCATTTTCGGTCCTACCAAGGACTACGAGTGCGCCTGCGGAAAGTACAAGCGCATCCGTTATAAGGGAATCGTTTGTGATCGTTGTGGTGTTGAGGTAACAGAGAAGAAAGTTCGTCGTGAGCGTGCTGGTCATATCGAACTTGTTGTTCCTGTTGCTCATATCTGGTACTTCCGTTCTCTTCCAAATAAGATTGGTTACTTGTTGGGTATGCCAACCAAGAAATTGGATGCTGTCATTTATTATGAGAAGTACGTAGTCATTCAACCTGGTGCTATGGAGGGTAAAACCGATGCCGATGGCTTGGAAATGAATGGCTCTCATAAACTCGATCTCTTGACAGAGGATGAGTATATTGACATCATTGATAATCAGATTAGTCCTGACAATGATAGATTGTCAGATGATGACCCAAATAAGTTCATCGCTAAGATGGGTGCAGAGGCAATCTATGAGTTGCTTCAGAAAATTGATCTCGATAGCTTGTCTTATGAACTCCGTGACCATGCAAACAATGACTCAAGCCAGCAACGTAAGACTGAAGCTTTGAAACGTTTGCAGGTAGTGGAAGGCTTCCGTGCAAGCAAGGGCATCAACAAGCCAGAGTGGATGATCATGAAGATTATTCCTGTGACTCCTCCTGAGCTTCGTCCTTTGGTTCCATTGGATGGTGGACGTTTCGCTACATCTGACTTGAACGACCTTTATCGTCGTGTTATTATCCGTAATAACCGTTTGAAAAGATTGGTTGAGATCAAGGCTCCTGAGGTTATTCTTCGTAATGAGAAGCGTATGTTGCAGGAGGCTGTTGACAGCTTGTTCGACAATTCTCGTAAGAGCTCTGCCGTTAAGAGTGAGAGCAATCGTCCTTTGAAGTCTCTCTCTGACTCATTGAAGGGTAAGCAAGGTCGTTTCCGTCAGAACTTGTTGGGTAAGCGTGTTGACTATTCTGCTCGTTCTGTAATCGTCGTTGGTCCAGAGTTGAAGATGGGTGAGTGCGGTCTTCCTAAGTTGATGGCTGCAGAGCTTTACAAACCATTTATCATTCGTAAGTTGATTGAGCGTGGTATCGTAAAGACAGTGAAGAGCGCCAAGAAGATTGTTGATCGTCGTGAACCTGTGATTTGGGACATCTTGGAGAACGTGATGAAGGGTCACCCTGTCATGTTGAACCGTGCCCCTACACTTCACCGACTCGGTATTCAGGCATTTCAGCCAAAGATGATCGAGGGTAAGGCTATCCAGTTGCACCCATTGGCTTGTACAGCGTTCAATGCCGACTTTGATGGTGACCAGATGGCTGTTCACCTTCCTTTGAGCAATGAGGCTGTATTGGAGGCACAGATCTTGATGCTTCAGAGCCATAACATCTTGAACCCTGCCAATGGTGCGCCTATCACCGTGCCTTCTCAAGATATGGTGCTTGGTCTTTACTATATTACCAAGATTCGCCCAGGTGCTAAGGGTGAGGGATTGACATTCTATGGTCCAGAAGAGGCTTTGATTGCACGTAATGAAGGACGTTGCGATTTGCACTCTTTGGTAAAGGTTGTTGTCAATGATGTTGTTGACGGAAAGCCTGTGAAGCACATGGTTGAAACTTCTGTAGGTCGTGTGATTGTCAACCAAATTATCCCTGATGAGGTAGGATTCTTCAATGATGTCATTTCAAAGAAGACTCTTCGTGGTTTGATCTCTGACGTAATCAAGGTTGTTGGTATGGCTGAGGCATGTGAATTCCTCGATGGTATCAAGAACTTGGGTTATCGAATGGCATACGTAGCAGGTTTGTCATTCAACCTTGGCGATATCATCATCCCACCAGAGAAGGAAGCTATCGTGGCCAAGGGTCAGAAGGAGATTGAGGAAATCACCAACAACTATAATATGGGTTTCATTACCAATAAGGAGCGTTACAACCAGGTAATCGATACTTGGACTCACGTGAACACCGATCTTGGTAATATCTTGATGAAGGAGATGACTGAGGCTGACCAGGGCTTCAATGCCGTATATATGATGCTTGACTCTGGAGCCCGTGGTTCTAAGGACCAGATTAAGCAGTTGTCTGGTATGCGTGGTTTGATGGCTAAGCCTCAGAAGGCTGGTGCTGAAGGTGCGCAGATTATCGAGAACCCTATCCTTTCCAACTTTAAGGAGGGTATGTCTGTGTTGGAGTACTTCATTGCTTCTCACGGTGCTCGTAAGGGTCTTGCTGATACCGCTATGAAGACTGCCGATGCTGGTTATTTGACTCGTCGTCTTGTTGACGTTTCTCATGACGTGATCATCACGGAGGAGGATTGTGGTACCTTGCGTGGCTTGGTTTGCACAGCTTTGAAGAATGGCGATGAGGTTATTTCTTCATTATATGAGCGTATCTTGGGTCGTGTATCTGTACATGATGTTATCCATCCAACAACTGGCGAGTTGATTGTTGCTGCTGGTGAGGAAATCACTGAGCCAAAGGCTAAGGCAATCGAAAATTCTCCGATCGAGAGTGTTGAGATTCGTTCTGTTCTTACTTGCGAGAGCAAGAAGGGTGTCTGCATGAAGTGTTATGGACGTAACTTGGCTACTGCTCGTATGGTTCAGCTCGGTGAGGCTGTCGGTGTCATCGCCGCTCAGGCTATCGGTGAGCCTGGTACTCAGTTGACTCTTCGTACATTCCACGCTGGTGGTATTGCTTCTAATGCTGCAGCAAATGCTAAGATTGAGGCAAAGAACAAGGCACGTATCGAGTTTGATGAGTTGAGCACCGTTCCTTTTGTAGAAGAGGATGAAGAAGGCAATGACGTGAAGTGCGAGAAGGTAGTAAGCCACTTGGCTGAAATCCGTTTCGTTGATCCTAATACAAACATTGTATTATCTACATTGAATGTGCCTTATGGTTCTTCTCTTTATCATAAAGAGGGCGAAGTTGTAGAAAAGGGTACGGTTATTGCAAAGTGGGACCCATTCAATGCTGTTATCGTCAGCCAATATGCTGGTACCTTGAAGTTCAATGATGTACAGCGTGATATGACATATCGTGCAGAGGTCGATGAAACTACTGGCTTGGAGGAAAAGATTATCACAGACTCTAAGAATAAGGCTATGGTTCCTTCTTGTGATGTTGTAGATGCCAATGGTGAAGTGTTGGGTACTTATAACTTCCCTGTAGGTGGACACTTGGCTGTAGAGGATGGTCAGACGATCAAGACTGGTGAGGTGTTGGTTAAGATTCCTCGTGCTGTAGGTGGTGCTGGTGATATCACTGGTGGTCTTCCACGTGTAACTGAGCTTCTTGAGGCTCGTAACCCATCTAATCCTGCAGTCGTATCTGAAATCGATGGTGAGGTAACTATGGGTAAGGTAAAGCGTGGTAACCGTGAGATAATCGTAACTTCCAAGACGGGTGATCAGAAGAAGTATCTTGTATCTCTTTCTAAGCAGATTTTGGTACAGGAGCACGATGCAGTTCGAGCAGGTACCCCATTGTCGGATGGTAGTGTAACTCCAAGTGACATTCTTGCAATTATGGGTCCTACTGCGGTACAGGAGTATATCGTAAACCAGATTCAGGACGTATATCGTCTTCAGGGTGTGGCTATCAATGATAAGCACTTTGAGGTTGTCGTTCGTCAGATGATGCGTAAGGTACGTATTGATGATCCTGGAGATACTACATTCTTGGAGCAAGAACTTGTGGATAAACTTGACTTTACTGAGGAGAATGATCGTATTTGGGGTAAAAAGGTAGTTACCGACGCTGGTGACAGTGAGAACTTGAAACCTGGTCAGATAGTCACAGCTCGTAAACTTCGTGATGAGAACTCTAGTTTGAAACGACGTGACTTGAAACTTGTACAGGTTCGTGACGCCGTTCCAGCAACATCTACCCAGATGCTTCAGGGTATTACCCGTGCAGCCCTTGGAACAAAGAGCTTTATGAGTGCTGCATCATTCCAGGAAACTACAAAGGTCTTGAATGAGGCTGCTATCCGTGGTAAGGTAGATTACCTCGAGGGAATGAAGGAAAATGTTATCTGCGGTCATTTGATTCCTGCTGGTACCGGTCTTCGTCAATGGGAGAAACTCATAGTAGGTTCAAAGGAAGAGTATGAGCGTATGCAAGCAAATCGTAAGAACGTGTTGGATTATGCAGATTCACCAATGGGTGAATAAGCACATAGACACATTATTATATTTAAAAGCCATAGGTGAAAAATCATCTATGGCTTTTATGTTTGTTTGCTTTTTCATTTTTCAAAGTTAGTAATATCTTTGTTATAATTTAATGTTTTCTTTTATCTCAAAATTATGAATTTGAGGTAAAATCAATTATCAAGACAAAATAAGTATTAAAAGATTTGCTAGTTTCTTTAATTTTTTGTAAGTTTGCACCATCATTAATGTTTTACCTTATAAACTTAAATGAATATGGAAGATAATAACAAAAAAAAAGAACAGGGTCAGTTCCAGATGGGAATAGACCCAATCGTAGCACAAGGTACATATTCTAACCTTGCTCTCATTACTCATTCTAGTTCAGATGTCATCCTCGATTTTGCGTGTGTACTTCCAGGTATGCCACAACCTCAAATTAAGAGTCGAGTTATTATGGCACCAGAACATGCAAAGCGACTTTTGCAGGCATTGCAAGATAACATTGCCAACTATGAGCAGACTTTTGGAAAAATTCGCCTCAGTGAAGAAATGAACCAACCATTGGCTCCTTTTACAATTCCAAAAGGTAAAGCTTAAATAGAATATATGCTTCACTAAAACTAGATTAACAACTAAAAGTTCTCTGTTTTTTAATGAAAGTTTGTATCGGTAGGTTATATTTTGTTAAAAATCATACTTAAGCAAAAAATGCTTTTTATTTATTTAGGTAATTTCACGAAAAAGTCGTAACTTTGCACCCCGAAAAAGCCCTTGGATATAGTGGCTTTGTGGAAATTAGATAATAACAAAATAATATATAAATTTAAAAAGTAAAATTATGCCTACTATTTCACAGTTAGTAAGAAAAGGCAGACGAGTTTTGGTTGACAAGAGCAAGTCACCAGCTTTGGATTCATGTCCTCAGCGTCGTGGTGTGTGTGTTCGTGTCTATACAACAACTCCAAAGAAGCCTAATTCGGCAATGCGTAAAGTTGCCCGTGTTCGTTTGACAAACTCTAAGGAGGTTAACTCTTACATCCCAGGAGAGGGTCATAACTTGCAAGAGCACTCAATCGTGTTGGTTCGCGGTGGTCGTGTAAAGGACCTTCCTGGTGTACGTTATCACATTGTTCGTGGTACTCTTGATACCGCAGGTGTTGCAAACCGTACACAGCGTCGTTCAAAGTACGGTGCTAAACGTCCAAAGGCTAAGAAGTAATTCTTAATTTCCGCACAAAGACAATGTTAAACCGAAAATTCACGGTCGGAGAAGGTCGAGAATTACGGTGTTTATTCTAAAACAAACGTTTTGCTGGAGAAGTAACAGGTTGAGTAAACGCTCGGGTGCGGGTGTTGAAGAACAATGAAACAGCCCCATGCAGAATTTTAATTTTTCAATTCAAAAATGAGAAAAGCAAAACCAAAGAAGCGTGTGATCCTTCCAGATCCTGTCTTCAATGACCAAAAGGTCTCTAAGTTCGTAAATCATTTGATGTATGATGGTAAGAAGAGTACATCTTATGAGATTTTCTACAATGCACTTGATACAGTAAAGGCTAAGATGGCTAACGAGGAAAAGTCTGCTCTTGAGATTTGGAAGCAAGCTCTCGATAACATCACTCCTCAGGTTGAGGTAAAGAGCCGTCGTATTGGTGGTGCAACTTTCCAGGTTCCTACAGAAATTCGTCCTGATCGTAAGGAAAGCATCTCTATGAAGAATCTTATCGCTTTCGCTCGTAAACGCGGTGGTAAGACTATGGCAGATAAGTTGGCTGCTGAGATTATGGATGCTTACAATAACCAGGGTGGTGCTTTCAAGCGTAAGGAAGATATGCATCGTATGGCCGAGGCTAACCGTGCATTTGCTCACTTCAGATTCTAATTTAATTAAATAGGTAAAAAGAAAATGGCAAATCGCGATTTACATTTGACACGTAACATCGGTATCATGGCTCACATTGATGCCGGTAAGACAACAACTTCTGAGCGTATCTTGTTCTATACAGGTAAAACTCATAAGATAGGTGAGGTTCACGATGGTGCTGCTACCATGGACTGGATGGCACAGGAGCAGGAGCGTGGTATCACTATTACTTCTGCTGCTACAACTTGTAACTGGAACTACCTTGGTAAATCTTACAAGATTAACTTGATCGATACTCCGGGACACGTTGACTTCACCGCAGAGGTTGAGCGTTCGCTTCGTGTACTTGATGGTGCAGTTGCAACATATTCTGCTGCTGATGGTGTGCAGCCACAGTCTGAGACTGTATGGCGTCAAGCTGATAAGTATAATGTTCCTCGTATCGGTTATGTAAACAAGATGGACCGTTCTGGTGCAGACTTCTTCGAGACTGTACAGCAGATGAAGGATATCTTGGGCGCTAATCCAATTGCTATCCAGATTCCTATCGGCGCAGAGGAGAACTTCAAGGGTGTCGTTGACTTGATCAAGATGAAGGCTATCCTTTGGCACGATGAGACAATGGGCGCTGAATATGATGTGGAAGAGATTCCTGCAGATTTGGCTGACGAGGCTGCTGAGTGGCGTGAGAAGTTGGTTGAAGGTGCTGCAAACTTCGATGATGAGGTTATGGAACTCTATCTCGATGGCAAGGATATTCCTGAGGAGATGCTTCTTGCTGCTATCCGTAAGGGATGCTGCGCTATGGAATGCTGCCCAATGTTGCTCGGTTCTTCTTACAAGAACAAGGGTGTTCAGCCATTGCTTGACTATGTATGTGCATTCTTGCCTTCACCAATGGATACTCCAAATATTGTTGGTACAAACCCCGAAACTGACGAAGAAGAGGATCGTAAGCCATCTGAGGATGAGCCAACATCTGCTCTTGCATTTAAGATTGCAACTGACCCATTCATGGGCCGCTTGGTATTCTTCCGTGTTTACTCTGGTAAGGTTGTTGCAGGTTCTTATGTTTACAACCCACGTTCTGGCAAGCGCGAGCGTATCAGCCGTTTGTTCCAAATGAACTCTAAGCAGGAAATCCCAATGGAGTCTATCGACGCTGGTGATATCGGTGCAGGAGTAGGTTTCAAGGATATTCGCACTGGTGATACACTCTGTGATGAGGATCATCCAATCGTATTGGAGTCTATGACATTCCCTGACACTGTGATCTCTATCGCCGTTGAGCCTAAGAGCCAGGCTGACATCGCTAAGATGGATAATGGTCTCGCTAAGTTGGCTGAGGAGGACCCAACCTTCACAGTTCGTACAGACGAGCAGAGTGGCCAGACTATCATCTCTGGTATGGGTGAGCTCCACTTGGATATCATCATCGACCGTTTGAAGCGTGAGTTCAAGGTAGAATGTAACCAGGGTAAGCCTCAGGTTAACTACAAGGAGGCTATCACTAAGACAGCTCAGAGCCGTGAAACTTATAAGAAGCAGTCTGGTGGTCGTGGTAAGTTCGCTTGTATCGATGTAACTATCGGTCCTAAGGATGAAGATTACAAGGAGGGTGACTTGCAGTTCATCAACGAGGTTAAGGGTGGTAACGTTCCTAAGGAATTCATCCCATCTGTACAGAAGGGCTTCGCTGATTGCTTGTCTAACGGTGTCCTCGGTGGCTTCCCTATGACAGGTTTGAAGGTAACTTTGACCGATGGTAGCTTCCACCCAGTTGATTCTGATCAGTTGTCATTCGAGTTGGTTGCTCACCAGGCATTCAAGGTACTTTGCCCTAAGGCTGGTCCTGTTTTGATGGAGCCTATCATGAAGGTAGAGGTTGTAACTCCAGAGGAGAATATGGGTGATGTAATCGGTGACTTGAACAAGCGTCGTGGTCTCGTTCAGGGTATGGAAGAGGCTCGTAGCGGTGCTCGTATCGTAAAGGCTATGGTTCCATTGGCCGAGATGTTCGGTTATGTAACAGCTTTGCGTACTATCACTTCTGGTCGTGCAACAAGCTCTATGGAGTATGATCACCACTCTCCACTTTCTGCAACAATTGCTAAGGCAGTTCTTGAGGAAGTTAAGGGCCACGCAGAACTCCTTTAATATGAAATAATGGTAAGATGAGGCGCTGTTTAGCGAATGACTCTTAAACAGCGTACCTCTTCTTCCTTTAGACTATAAATATTTATTAATAACTTAATTTCAAAAATGAGTCAGAAAATCAGAATTAAGCTGAAGTCTTACGACCACCAGTTGGTTGACAAGTCAGCTGAGAAGATTGTGAAGGCTGTTAAGGCAACAGGTGCTATTGTTAGCGGTCCTATTCCATTGCCAACTCACAAGCGTATTTTTACAGTAAACCGCAGTACTTTTGTAAACAAGAAGTCTCGCGAGCAGTTCCAACTCTCAGATTTCAAGCGTCTTATCGACATTTACAGCTCTACAGCTAAGACTGTTGATGCCTTGATGAAGCTTGAATTGCCAAGTGGTGTAGAAGTAGAAATCAAAGTCTAATTATTAAAAATTAAATTGAAATGCCAGGATTAATTGGAAGAAAAATCGGAATGACATCCGTTTTCAGTGCCGACGGTAAAAATATTCCGTGCACTGTTATCGAAGTAGGTCCTTGTGTTGTAACCCAGGTTAAAACTGTAGAGAAGGATGGTTACAAGGCTTATCAGTTAGGTTTCGGTGAGGCTAAAGAGAAGCGTACTTCTCAGCCTATGATGGGAATCTTCAAGAAGGCCGGCACAACACCTAAGAAGCACTTGGCCGAGTTCAAGTTTGATGAGGAGTACAACCTCGGTGACACCATTACAGTTGAAATCTTCAACGGCTGCAAGTTCGTTGACGTAATTGGTACATCAAAGGGTAAAGGCTTCCAGGGCGTTGTTAAGCGTCACGGATTCGGTGGTGTAGGTCAGTCTACTCACGGTCAGGATGACCGCGCTCGTAAGCCGGGATCTATTGGTGCATGTTCTTACCCAGCAAAGGTATTTAAGGGTATGCGCATGGGCGGCCAAATGGGAGGTGACAGAGTAACAACTCAGAACCTTCAGGTGTTAAAGGTAATTCCAGAGCAGAACCTTCTTATCGTTAAGGGTTCATTTGCTGGATGCAAAGGTTCAACTGTTTTAATTGAGAAATAATGGAAGTTAGCGTATTAGATATCAAAGGTCAGGAGACCGGCCGTAAGGTAGCTCTTAATGATGCAGTCTTCGGCATTGAGCCTAACGATCACGTTCTCTATCTCGACGTAAAGCAGTATCTCGCTAACCAGCGTCAGGGTACAGCTAAGTCTAAGGAGAGAAGTGAGATGAGCGGTTCAACTCGTAAGCTTGGTCGTCAGAAGGGCGGCGGCGGTGCTCGTCGTGGTGATATTAACTCACCTGTACTCGTAGGTGGTGGTCGCGTATTTGGTCCTAAGCCACGTGATTATCGCTTCAAACTCAACAAGAAAGTAAAGATTCTTGCTCGTAAGTCTGCATTGTCTTACAAGGCACAGGAGAATTCTATTGTAATGTTGGAAGATTTCACTTTTGAAGCTCCAAAAACTAAAGAATTCTTAAGTGTTCTTAAGAATCTCAAAATTGAGGGCAAAAAGGTGCTCTTTGTTTTGCCAGAATCAAATAAAAACGTATATTTGTCTGCTCGTAACTTGCAGCGTGCTGAGGTTATCCTTGCATCAAACGTCAATTCGTACAAAATTTTGAACGCTGATGTTGTAGTGATTACAGAAAAGTCGCTCGAGACTATCGACCAAATCTTAACTAAGTAAAAAGGAGATATTAGAATATGGCATTTATTATCAAACCATTGGTTACTGAGAAGATGACCAAGATTACAGACAAGCAGCCTAACCGCTATGGCTTCGTTGTTCGTCCTGAGGCTAATAAGCTCGAGATTAAGAAGGAAGTTGAGAGTCTGTATAATGTTACAGTAGTTGATGTGAACACTCTTCGTTTCTCAGGCAAGCGTTCTGCTCGTTATACAAAGGCAGGTCTTGTTAAGGGTCAGAAGAATGCGTTCAAGAAGGCAATCGTTACTCTGAAAGAGGGCGAAACAATTGATTTTTACAGCAATATTTAAAATAAAAAATGGCAGTACGTAAATTAAAACCGGTTACTCCGGGTCAAAGACACAAAGTTATTGGCACGTTCGAGGATATTACTGCATCCGTGCCAGAGAAGTCTCTCGTTTACGGTAAGCGTTCTACCGGCGGTCGAAACAACACCGGTAAGATGACCGTTCGCTATATTGGCGGTGGTCACAAGCAGAAGTATCGTTTAATCGACTTCAAACGTGAGAAAGATGGTGTTCCAGCAGTTGTTAAGACAATCGAGTACGATCCAAATCGTTCAGCTCGTATCGCATTGCTTTATTACGCTGATGGTGAAAAACGTTACATTATTGCTCCTAACGGACTTCAGGTAGGTGCTACATTGATGTCAGGTGCTGAAGCTGCTCCTGAAATTGGTAATGCACTTCCTTTGGCAAACATTCCTGTAGGTACAGTGATTCACAACATTGAGTTGCGTCCAGGTCAGGGTGCTTTGTTGGTTCGTTCGGCTGGTAATTTTGCTCAGTTGACTTCTCGTGAGGGCAGTTATTGTGTAATTAAGCTCCCTTCTGGTGAAACACGCCAGATTTTGAGTGCTTGTAAGGCTACAGTTGGTAGTGTTGGTAACTCAGACCACGCACTTGAGCAGTCTGGTAAGGCTGGTCGCTCTCGCTGGTTGGGTCGTCGTCCACACAACCGTGGTGTTGTTATGAACCCTGTTGATCACCCAATGGGTGGTGGTGAAGGTCGCCAGAGTGGTGGTCACCCACGTTCACGTAAGGGCTTGTACGCTAAGGGTCTTAAGACTCGCGCACCTAAGAAGCTTTCTAACAAGTATATTATTGAAAGAGCTAACAAAAAATAAAGAGTAAATTATGAGTCGTTCACTTAAAAAAGGTCCATACATCAACGTTTCTCTCGAGAAGAAGATTCTCGCTATGAACGAGAGTGGCAAGAAGAATGTTGTTAAGACATGGGCTAGAGCTTCAATGATATCTCCTGATTTCGTAGGACATACTGTTGCAGTTCATAACGGTAACAAATTTATCCCTGTGTATGTTACAGAGAATATGGTTGGCCACAAGCTTGGAGAGTTTGCTCCAACACGTCGCTTTGGCGGTCACTCTGGTAACAGAAAGTAATCGGGGTTAAACCATTTAAAATTTAAAGTAAATAATGGGAGCAAGAAAACATATTGCGGCTGAAAAATTGAAAGAAGCCCGTAAAAACTTGTACTTCGCTAAGTTGGTAGGCGTTCCTTCTTCTCCACGTAAGATGCGCTATGTAGTTGACATGATTCGTGGTATGGAAGTAAACCGCGCCCTCGGAGTACTCCGCTTCTCTAAGAAGCAAGCATCTGCTGACGTTGAAAAGTTGCTTCGTTCAGCTATCGCTAACTGGGAAGCTAAGAATGATCGCAAGGCTGAAGACGGTGAGCTTTATATTAGCAAGGTCTTCGTTGACGAAGGCGTTACAATGAAACGTATGAGACCTGCACCACAGGGTCGTGGTTATAGAATCCGTAAGCGTTCTAACCATGTAACTCTCTTTGTTGATGCAAAAACTAATGACGAAAAATAATTAAGTAGAATGGGACAGAAAGTTAATCCGATTAGTAACCGACTTGGTGTTATCCGTGGTTGGGATTCAAATTGGTTCGGTGGTAAGAACTTCGGTGACAACCTCGTAGAGGATCAGAAAATCCGTAAGTATCTTAACGAGCGTCTTGCAAAGGCAAGTGTTTCTCGTATCGTTATCGAACGTACATTGAAGCTTGTTACCATTACTATTTGCACAGCCCGTCCAGGTATTGTCATTGGTAAAGGTGGTCAGGATGTAGATAAGTTGAAGGAAGAGTTGAAGAAGCTTTATAAGAAAGACATTCAAATCAACATCTTCGAGGTTAAGAAGCCTGAACTTGATGCTACTATTGTAGGTAAGAACATTGCTAGCCAGATTGAGCATATGATTGCTTATCGTCGTGCTATCAAGATGGCAGTTGCCAACACAATGCGTGCTGGTGCTGAGGGAATCAAGGTTCAGATTACAGGTCGTCTGAATGGTGCTGAAATGGCACGTAAGGAGATGTATAAGGAGGGTCGTACACCTCTTCATACTTTCCGTGCAGACATCGATTACTGCCAGTGCGAAGCACTTACAAAGGTAGGTTTGCTTGGCATCAAGGTATGGATTTGCCGTGGTGAGGTTTATGGTAAGGCTGACCTTACTCCTAATTTCACTCAGGACAATAAGGGTAACAACCGTGGTAACGGTCGCTCTAATCGTGGTGGTAATCGCAAGAAAAACAATAACCGTTAAATTAGAAAGCTATCATGTTACAGCCAAAAAGAGTAAAATATAGAAGACCTCAAGATGGTCGTGGCAACAAAGGCAACGCTCACAGAGGTACACAATTGGCATTCGGTTCTTTCGGTATCAAGACTCTTGAACCAAAGTGGATCGATAGCCGTCAGATCGAGGCAGCTCGTGTAGCATTAAATCGTTACATGAATCGTCAAGGTCAGGTTTGGATTCGCATTTTCCCTGATAAACCAATCACTCGTAAGCCTGCTGATGTCCGAATGGGTAAAGGTAAGGGTGATCCTGCAGGATGGGTTGCACCTGTTACACCAGGTCGTATTCTCTTCGAAGTAGAGGGTGTAAGCTTTGATGTTGCTAAAGAAGGTCTTCGCCTTGCAGCACAGAAGCTTCCTGTAAAGACTAAGTTTATTGTTAGACGTGATTACGATAAAAACGCTTAATTATGAAGATTGCAGAAATTAAAAATATCGAAACCAAGGAATTGGTTGAGAAGTTGGAGTCAGCAGTTGATGCTTTGAATAAGAAGAAGCTCAACCATAACATCACTCCACTTGAGAATCCATCAGAGATTAAGGCAGATCGTCGTGATATTGCACGTATGAAAACTGAACTTCGTCAGAGAGAACTTAACAAATAATAATGGTCCAGATGGAAACAAGAAATTTAAGAAAGGTAAGACAGGGTGTTGTTATCAGCAACAAGATGGATAAAACCATTGTTATTGCAGCTAAGTTCAAGGAGATGCACCCTATTTATGGTAAGTTTGTCCAGAAGACAAAGAAGTACCATGCACATGACGAGAATAATGAGGCTAACGTAGGTGATACAGTTATGATCATGGAGACTCGTCCTCTGTCTAAGACAAAGAGATGGAGATTAGTACAAATCGTAGAAAAAGCTAAGTAATTATGATACAAGCAGAATCAAGACTTACAGTATGTGATAACAGCGGTGCTCGCGAGGCTCTTTGCATTCGAGTTCTCGGTGGTACAGGCCGTCGTTACGCTAGTGTTGGTGACGTGATTGTCGTTGCTGTCAAGAACGTTATCCCATCAAGTGATTTGAAGAAGGGTGCAGTATCAAAGGCTTTGATTGTTCGCACAAAGAAAGAGATTCGTCGTGCAGATGGTTCTTACATCCGTTTCGATGATAACGCTTGTGTATTGCTCAACAATGCTGGTGAGCTTCGTGGTAGCCGTATTTTTGGCCCTGTTGCTCGTGAGCTTCGCGCAGTTAACATGAAAGTCGTTTCTTTGGCACCTGAGGTTCTTTAATTAATAAAATTTTAAAGTAATGAGTAAGTTACACATAAAGAAAGACGATACCGTTATCGTTATTGCCGGTGCAGATAAGGGCAAGACTGGTAAGGTGCTCAAGGTTCTTGTTGATGAGAATCGTGCCATCGTTGAAGGTGTTCACATGGTATCTAAGAGCATGAAGCCTTCTGCTAAGAATCCTCAGGGAGGCATCGTAAAGCAAGAGGCTCCTATTCATATCTCAAATTTGAGCTTGATTGACCCTAAGAGTGGCAAGGCTACTCGTGTCGCTATCAAGCATGAGGGTAAAAATGTTGTTCGCATCGCTAAAAAGTCAGGGGAGGAAATCAAGTAATGGATACAGCACAGTTAAAGAAAGTATATAAGGAGACAATCGCTCCTTCTTTGCAGAAGCAGTTCAACTATTCTTCAGCAATGGAGATTCCTGTATTGAAGAAGATTGTTATCAATCAGGGTCTCGGCGATGCTACTCAGGACAAGAAAATTGTTGATGTAGCTATCAATGAGATTACTGCAATCACCGGTCAGAAGGCTGTTGCTACATATTCTAAGAAGGATATCGCTAACTTCAAACTTCGTAAGAAGATGCCTATCGGTGTTATGGTGACATTGCGTCGTGAGCGTATGTATGAGTTCTTGGAGAAACTTGTTCGTGTTTCTCTTCCTCGTATCCGTGACTTCAAGGGTATTGAGAGTAAGTTTGATGGTCGTGGTAACTATACCTTGGGTATCACAGAGCAAATCATTTTCCCTGAGATCAACATTGATGAAATCGATCGCATTCAGGGTATGAACATCACTTTCGTTACAACAGCTAAGACTGATGAAGAAGGTTTTGCTCTTCTCAAGGCATTTGGTCTCCCATTCAAGAACGCTAATAAAGATTAAGAGATATGGCAAAAGAATCAATGAAAGCTCGCGAGGTTAAGCGTGCAAAGCTTGTAGCTCGTTACGCTGAAAAGCGCGCAGCACTGAAAAAGATTATTGCAACTTCTAATGATCCAGCCGAAGCATACGAGGCAGCTCGTAAGCTTCAGGCTATCCCTAAGAATGCAAACCCTATCCGTCTTCACAATCGTTGCAAGATCACTGGTCGTCCAAAGGGTTATATCCGCCAGTTTGGTCTTTCTCGTATCCAGTTCCGTGAGATGGCTTCTGCAGGTTTGATTCCTGGTGTAAAGAAGGCTAGCTGGTAATCCCTTATTAGGTAAGAAAGATTTATTTATTTAATATTGTCGGGGTCGGCCCGATTAATTAAACATTTTATTTTTATGACAGATCCAATAGCAGATTATCTGACAAGACTCAGAAATGCAATCATGGCTCATCACCGTGTTGTTGATGTTCCTGCGTCTAACTTGAAGAAAGAGATCACTAAGATCCTCTTCGAGAAAGGTTACATCCTTAACTACAAGTTTGTAGAAGATGGTCCTCAGGGTACTATCAAAGTTGCTTTGAAGTACAATCCAACTACTAAGCAAAACGCTATCAAGTGTTTGAAGCGTGTTTCTACTCCAGGTTTGCGTAAGTACACTGGTTACAAGGACATGCCAAGAGTTATTAACGGATTAGGTATTGCAATCTTATCTACATCCAAAGGTGTAATGACAGACAAAGAGGCTACCGACCTTAAGATTGGTGGTGAGGTTCTTTGCTATATTTATTAATTGGAGGATTGAATATGTCTAGAATAGGAAAATTGCCAATTAGTATCCCTGCAGGTGTTACCGTTAATTTCGATGCTAACTCTAACGTAGTATCAGTAAAAGGTCCTAAGGGTGAACTTTCTCAGTGGATTGACCCATCTATCAAGATGAATGTTGCAGATGGTCACATTGTATTTGAAATTGATGAAAATAGTCCTGTTAATCCTAAGCAGAAGCAGGCTTTTCATGGTTTGTATCGCTCACTTGTAAACAACATGGTTGTTGGTGTTAGTGCTGGTTATACTAAGACTTTGGAACTTGTTGGTGTAGGTTATCGTGTTTCAAATCAGGGTAATCTTATCGAGTTTGCTCTGGGTTACACACACCCTATCTTCATTCAATTGCCTAAGGAGATTAAGGTTGAGACTAAGTCTGAAAGAAATCAGAACCCAATCCTCACATTGGAGTCTTGTGACAAGCAGTTGTTAGGACTCGTTTGTGCAAAAATTCGTTCTTTCCGTAAGCCTGAGCCTTACAAGGGTAAGGGTATCTTGTTCAAGGGTGAAGTTATTCGCAGAAAGTCTGGTAAGAGTGCTTCGGCTAAGTAATTTTAATTATTTACGATTATGACAACAAAGAAAGTAGAAAGACGAATTAAGATAAAGTTCCGTATTCGTAAGAATGTAAATGGAACAGCTGAGCGTCCACGTCTTAGTGTATTCCGCTCTAACAAGCAGATCTACGCTCAGGTTATTAATGATTTGACAGGTACTACACTTGCATCTGCTTCTTCACTTGGTTTGGAGAAGATGCCTAAGCAGGAGCAGGCTGAAAAGGTCGGTGAACTCGTTGCTGAGAAGGCAAAGGCTGCTGGAGTTGAAGCAGTAGTTTTCGACCGTAATGGTTATCTTTACCATGGTCGCGTAAAGCAGTTGGCTGATGGTGCTCGTAAGGGTGGTCTTAAATTTTAAACGATTATGGCAATGAATAAAGTAAAAGTTAATAGTGAAGTAGAACTTAAAGATCGCTTGGTTGCTATCAACCGTGTAACTAAGGTTACCAAAGGTGGTCGTACTTTCACATTCGCTGCTATCGTCGTTGTAGGTGACGGTAATGGCGTTATCGGTTACGGTCTTGGTAAGGCAGGTGAAGTTACTGCTGCCATCGCTAAGGGTACTGAGGCTGCTAAGAAGAATTTGGTAAAGGTTCCAGTTTTGAAGGGTACAGTTCCTCATGAGGTAGAGGTTGCTTTCGGTGGTGCTAAGGTTCTTATCAAGCCTGCTGCTGCCGGTACTGGCTTGAAGGCTGGTGGTGCTATGCGTGCCGTTCTTGAGAGTGTTGGTATCAAGGATGTGATTGCAAAGTCTAAGGGTTCTTCAAATGCTCACAACCTTGTTAAGGCAACTATCGCTGCTCTCGCTCAGATGCGTGATGCTTACACTGTAGCAGGTGAGCGTGGTATCAGTATGGATAAAGTATTTAACGGTTAATTAGGAATTATCATTTATGGCAACTATTAAAATCAAGCAGATTAAGAGTAAAATCGGTGCTCCAGTTGACCAAAAGCGTACTCTCGCTTGTTTAGGTCTTCACAAGATTTCTCAGGTTGTTGAGGTTGAGGATACTCCTAGCAACCGTGGTATGATCCGTAAGGTTCATCACCTCGTTAACGTAGTAGATTAATTAATCTTTTAAAATTAGGAACGATTATGAAATTAAATAATTTGAAACCTGCTGAAGGTTCAACCCATTCACGTCGTCGTATTGGTCGTGGTCCAGGTTCTGGTCTCGGTGGTACTT
>ERZ1023641.168-NODE-168-length-24002-cov-7.811417_pt1 | contig 24002 bp, 22 predicted proteins | sample MGYA00380335_ERZ1023641 | MGnify/ENA primary metagenome ERZ1023641 (study PRJEB33179, sample SAMN07448970) | human gut metagenome | biome: Human-gut; feature: Human associated habitat; material: Faeces | host: Homo sapiens | place: India: Bhopal | collected... | reverse complement strand
AGGAATCCAGCCCTAATTTATATCGGTCGAAAACTTTTAGCGGACAGCAATAATAACGAATAAGTGCAAGTGCGACCTGATGCCATACAAAGATACTGAAAGTACACACACCAATATAAGCAATCCATTTATTCGAGAAAATCTTACTTTGAGCCCATTCTACTCTTGTCATCATAGAAAGTAAAACAGAAGTTAAACATACTGTTATTAATAGCCTTATTGTACGAGAAACATATTCTACATCTATAAACAAAAGAACTAAAATCGACAGATAAATTATTACAAAATCTACATTTACCAATATACTCTTGCTCACTTTCTTTGGCTTTTTATCAGAAAGATAGAATACTAAGCTTCCTGCACCAAACTCAAATAAGCGATAAGGCAAATAGTAAAATTTAGCAGCTGCATTTTTTTCTGTTATATAGCAAATAAGTGAGATTACACCTAGCATTACAATAAATGTAATATTAACAATTCTTCTTTTATCTACATCATTTACTCTTCTGCCTATAATAAACAATACCAAAGGTACAAAAAAATAAAATTGCATGATTAAGCCCACATACCAAGTATGCATCAAAGGCTTATACTCGTTCACTATATCCCAATAGTTTTTGGTAGTGACAGCTTGCAGAATATTGTTAGCAAAAAAATTAGTGGCAACTATAGATTGCGCTGTATTCTCTAAGTCGTCTGGCAACATCATTAGCCACCCCCATACCAAGCATACTACACCTGCAATTAACAAAAGAGGTAATAGTCTAAATATTCTATTTTCGACAAATCTAAAATACCCCCACACCTCGTTTACAATCTGTTTTTCAACACTCTGTGATGTAAAATAACCTGCTATTACCAGAAATATATCAACTCCTAAATAACCATACTCACAAGTACCAAGATGATAAAGAACCACAGCTATTATTGCAACAGCCTTCAGAACATCAAAATTATTACGTCTCATTTTATTTATCCATATATCTGTTTCCTAATTATATCAATTTCTTTTAATGCTTTCGCAAATCGTTCTTCCTGTTCATACCATATCTGTCTATCACTACGCTTTACTACAGCAGGAGTACCTGCTATAAGAATATTGTTATCAAATGACGTGTTTACCAACGAATGAGCAGCAACAGTTACACCATTTCCTATCTTTACAGTTCCAACAACCTGACAACCTGTGGAGAGATAGAAGCCATCGCCAATTATTTTGTTTCCTCCTGCGACACAAGTACAAGTATGCAATACAGCATAGTTACCAATACGAGCATCTTGATTGACTACTATTGTTCCATAATGAGGAATAACAACGCCATAGCCTAATGAATTAGTACCAATTGAGAACCCCAACCTAAGTGCTAATCTATTAAGTTTATACCTCTCCAAAAGCATCATTAAAGAGTTTATGCTTAACAATCTATTATGATTATTGTAATAGTAAGCATACTTACGAAGATGATGTAAGTACTTAATTATCAACACTTTACTTCCACCCACTAAAAAAGTCTCATATATTCGACTTTTTATATTTCGGCAAGCAGGATAACCGTTCATTATGCGATCTGCAGCAATGTAAAACGCAAGGTCTTTCTTTGTTAATATCATATACTATTGCAATTTATCAAGAAACATTTTAAAATCATTTACACGATTACGCCAATCAAAGGCTCCATTTGATTTCCTTACATACGATTTCATATCATTAATATCTTCCTTTTTGATTGTCAAGACCGAATACTTTAATGTAAAAAGTACACTATTGTAGTCATATCCTTCAACCATAAACCCTGTTTTACCATCAACAACATATTTATTCAAATCACTTGTTGAATTAGTAATTACAGGAACACCAGATGTCATAGACTCAGCAAATTTAGTTGGAAAACCTGCCATACTCTTGCGATTAGGTTCCCGAAGCAAAACCATAAAATCTGCTTTCTTATAATATGCAGGAACTAAGTCTTGTGATACGCATCCTAGGAACAACACATTTTCATGAAGAATAGTGTTCAACAACGATTGCGCATGTTGTTTCATATAAGCCTCACGTGTAATTCCAAGAATAAGGAAACGGATTGCCTTTCCTTCATTAGCCAAAGTATTGACAGCATTGATTACAGAATGAATACAATCTTTTTTGGCAGGATTACCTGCATAAATAAGTGTAATACCATCAAATGGCTTCACTCGCTCATCCTCAACGGTTGCAGACCATTTTGTTTCTTCAGGATCACAAAGAGGAGGAATAATGACATTATTAGATTCTGTATAATAATTATTTAAGAAACTGCTAATAACTATTTTATTCCTTATCTTATGCTGTGTGTGAGTCATATTGATATAGTTCGGCAGAATGTCAGTCAGGTGCAATTCATTGTTATCATACCACTCATTCACATCATTTGCTAACTTAATACCATTCTTCTTGCAATACTTTATCATTCGTTTTGAGAATGAGTTAACAGCATTATAGATAATTATCAAATCAGGCTTCGGCATAGACTTCAGAATTTTTATTGACTTCTGTCCACGAAACAACTTTGTTTCAATACGTTCTATGATAGAACCTCTCAGCGGGAGATCACCTGAAATTCTATATTCAAATCCACACACACGATACTTACCATCCTTACATAAATTCTCTTTTCTGTAAGCACCTCCCCAACTAATAAAGCTTACATCATGCCCCAATGCACGAAAAGCCTTAGCATTATTCAGCACACGAGGAGCTGCTGCATCAAGATTGGGTAGACGAAATGCGCCTATATATATTATGTTCATGATTTATTTATTGAGTATAATCCGTCTACAAAACCAGCAAATAAAAAATAAAAGTACATATACGATGGTGCTCCACTATGGACTGGTTCAGTAAACAAAGTAGCTGTAAAAGTAATCGTAAATATTAATATCATAAATGTATTACATTCTCCTATCTTTATAAAGTTCCTTTTCCTAATTACTTTTATCAATAAAGCAACTGAAAAGAAAACAAGTAATATGAAAGAATATAACCCACCAACACGTCCAAAATCAAGCCAGAAATTATGAACATAGAAAGCCTGATTGTATCCCCCTGGATTTTCAATTAACATATTTAATCCCAATAACCATCTTTCTGTACGACCTCCAGCATCAGCAATTGAACTTCCTTCTATTTCACGATCTGCAAAGAGGGAGAACAATTCTGTGTTTTTAAAAATATAATAAGTAATAATACATAGACCGAGAATAATTATAGTTTGTTTAATATTACCTTTCTTAAGAAAAAAGCCAATACTCATTGCAATAGCTAAAATTGCTATTCCTGTACGAGATAGATAATGAAGGGTACACAATTCTGCTGCAACAGCTAGAACTACAAAAGATAATAAGAGATGTTTTGAAATAGAATATTTACGTATAAAAACTATAACAATACCACAGATAGCTAATGAAAGTTCAACTGTTCTTGCAGTGATAGCTCTCTGCTTATCCTCGTCACCTTCAGTTAAGAGATATCTATCTGGATTTATGAATCCCCTTTGCAAAATATCTTGAAATGTAACAACTATATGTTGAAACGCTAGGAAAAAAGCTATCAAGAACAAAAATGATATTATTTGAGACGGTTGGTTATTTTTTTTAGCAAAATTATGCCCTAATATAACAGCTAATATAGATGGTATAGAAAACCAAACCGCATTATAGAACGTCATATTACCATTTGTAAAACCACAATAAAAAAACAAGAAAAATATTATACCAACAATACAGTTTACAAAACAAAAAGGCCTATATACAGATTTATAACTAATGTCTCTAATCAATATCAATGAGAACACCAAACAAACATAAATAGGATGTATCTGTTGTAATAATATAGCAATAAATAATAATGCATAATCTACCTTTTGTTGACGTGATAGACCTGAAGCCTTACCTAAGAGCAAGTTATATATACCCATAATTATTTTCTTGATCGTTTAAGTTCTTTAATTTTTAACACAATCATATTTTTTTCCTTTTTAGTTGTACCAAGTATAGTTATTAATACTAGTAAGTATAACAAACCAGCCAAAACTGCAATAACAGGATGAAAAATTCCTGCAAAATACAAAAATGGAACAAAAAGACAAACTATTAATAAACAAGGCAGGTATGATTCAACAAAGAGTCTTTTATTATTAAATTTAACAACTCGGTTGAGTACTATTTGCCTAATAATTAAAGCTATAATGGAAAATATTATATATGTGAGCATCAAAAAATAGGCAGGTGTTCCACATTTTAATACATAATATGCAGTAACTACAGACAACAAAAATATGGTATTGAGTATCAACTGATAGTTTTTAATTTTTCCTGTTGCAAATACCAATTCCGGAATTCCAGCATTAAGAGTACCGATAAGAGCATCTATAATGACTAAGTTTGTAAATACTATAACATATTTAGGAACAGAACCTAACCAAAGATTAAGAATAAACTCAGGTGCAATTAGAAACGGGGAAGATACTAATAGCATAATGAAAAATGTTATCTTTGACGATAAAACTACAAGTTCCTCACATCGCTTAAGATTTCCTGCTGAATAATTCTTTACAATTTGTGGAGCTACAGATTTAGTTACATTGTTAGAAAACATCAGTAAAATGCTATTCACAGAATTTGCAAGACCAAGAGCTGTATTCATTATTGTGTTAAAAAACACATTTACGACTAAAGCTGCACCTTGAGATTTTCCAACAGTTGCAATAGCGCCATATCCAACCCAAACAGAAAAACTGAGCACCTCTTTATATGGTTGCCATTTTTTTACCATATGTAAAGCAACAATCTTTGGAAATAGTTTACGGCAATATGCTATAAAAACAAATGATGGGAATGCAGTAGTAATACAAATAGTCAATGCATAAACTGATAATTTATCATTAAAGTGATCAATCAGCAAATAACTGACAACCACTTTAATGACACTAGCAAGGATATCTGTGGATGAGAAAACAAAAAAACGTTCCTTTGCAATAAGTAAACCATTATATGGCACTCCAATGAATGAGATAATTGAACCTATTATTGTAATATGATAAACACTCAAAACGGAATTAATATCACCCTCATATTTGATATGATTAAGTATAAACCAATCACCTAATGGGTAAGCGACCAATAATATGACAACAGCTATTACTACATGCATGACAACATTCACATTGAACGTATCTTTTATCAATTTCTCATCTCCTTTTCCTATTGCAGTAGCCATAAAGCGGTTGGATGTGCTTATCATAATCGTATTTACAATCGCAACAAATGAGATAACACTACCTACAACAGAGAAAATTCCAAAATCATCTGCACCAAGAGCCTGCAACGCAAAGCGAGTTGTCAATAATCCTGCGACAGCTGTTACTATGAGTTTAGCATACAAGATCGCAGAATTAATAAAAATAGCCTTGTTCGTATTTTCTTGCATTATTTCCTATCTTTATTTGCACGAATTTCACGTCCCATTAAATCAAGGGCTTCCTGTTTAAAATATGACAACCATCCTCCCATTGGGGTAAGAGTCATTTCTCCAAAAAGCGGTTTTTCGTCTGTATCATAAAAATCTACACGTACATAATCAAGTCCTTTGGAAAGAACTGAAGCATACATGAGCATCTTTTCCAAATGTTTTGGTCGCTCACACTCTTCATCTGAATAATGAGAATCGTTAAGAATATAATGAAGGTTTTTCCAATCTGGACTATATATTACTCGTTTCCCAACACTATCTTCTGTACGCTCAAAACAGCATTGGATATAGACAGGTTTGCCATTAGCACAATGAATTTTATAATCCATAGGAAAGTGACCATCAGCATTATCCTTAATTAATTCTTCACAAAGGATTAGAGGCTTGATATATTTATAATGTTGCTCAAAGAAAACAGGATGTTTCATTTTTAGCCAAATATTAAGTTGCTTACGAACACCATCTATATCAAGCTTAGATTTGTCGAAGACTATAATATTGGTTGCACAACTATGGTTACATTTAATGGCAAATTGATTTGGCAATTGATTAAAATCTATTTTATTAGCATTATCCCATACACCATACAACTTTGGAAGTATTTCACCTAATCCTAAATTCTCGACGTATTTTCTCACCTCATACTTATCCGCTAAAAAAGCATGGGCATTATGACGACCAAAAAAATTGTCGCGAATTATATAATCGCTATAATCCTTTGGAAAAAGCAATCTAGGGCAGCGTTTCTTTTCTTTTAAAATAAGGATAAAATAATGTAACTTAAACGGCAGATGATCAAGAACGAACCACCCAAAATCCTTAATTTTTCTAATAATATTCATATACAAATTTGTTTTAAAGCTCTAATAATAGTAAACCTATAAGATTCATTTTCAAATAATCTCAATAATTGTTTATCTCGATATGATTTCGTTGATGTTACATACTTTTTTCTAAACAAAGTTTTCCGTATAACATCTTTAATATATTCTATAAATCCGGAATCATCATTTTCACCACAAAGCGACTGGACTAGCAAACGGCGACAAAGTTTATTATAAGCATTTAAGCACATTTCATTTGCCTTTGCTTCATATTCTTCACCTAACAATTCACAAAGCTCTGCTACATTGTGTTGATTAGCAGAATCATACACTAACTCCACTATTCCATCTTTCTGCAAGTGATGTATTATATTAACATCAATCTGATTTCCATTAGAAAAATCAAGCATAAGTGAAAAAGCTTTACTTTCTTCTTTATATATTCCATCTGGATGTGGAAAGAAAAAATTTCCTAAACTATAAGCAATAAAAGATCCTTTGTAAAACTCAACCCCTTGAGCAATATGCGGATGGGAACCTATAACAGCATTTGCACCTGCATCACACATACGCTTATAGAAAGAGCGTATTTCTGGAAGAGGTAATTTATAATGTTCCAAACCTGCATGGACAAATACAACAACTCTATCTACTTGAGAAGCCAATTTCCTAACATCATCCATAAGCCCATCATACGACATCCAAGCATACCCATATGACTGATGCTTTGAAGTCATATGTCCAACTTGTGCTTCGCATATATTGAGGAAACCAAATTTAAGATGCTTAATTTGTACAATTAATGGACTATAAGTTTCTTTCCAAGAAAACCCAGCACCAAGATAACTTAAGCCATTTTTTTGCAACTGGCTAATTGTATAACGAAGCTGATTAGGTCCATAGTCTGTTATATGATTATTGGCAAGAAGCATCATATTAAAACCTACTTTTGAGAGATAAGAAATAGTACCTGAACATTGTGCTGGAGAAGTAGGTTTTCCTAACTCTTTCTGAAGTTCTACTCCTTCGAGATTTGCTACAGAGAAATCAGCCTTTTTTATTATGTTAGATAGTTTCTGCCCTATAAAAGAGCATCTATTTGACAAATTTATCACATCTCCACATATGAAAAATCTTACAGAATCATCCGAATACTTAATATTCATATCAAAAATTATTTTTTAATACAACTCTTGGTAAATAAAACATATTCTTCTCCGAGACATCTGATATCGGCGTCTGAATAGTACCAAATGCGCACTTGTAACCAGATTTTTTAGCTATTATTTGAACTTTTCTAGATACAGAACTTTGACGTCCATATGGATATGCCAAATAATCTACCTTATGCCCCAACAACTCTTCTAAGATGTTCTTGGAGTGTTTCAATTCATACGATATATTATCAGAATATCTCAACATTGGATGTGATACAGTATGCGCTCCTATTGTACAAAGATTATCTTTATCCATCTCTAATAGTTGGTATTTCGACAAAAAACCAACTTTATTAATGAAATTAGTTGTAACAAAAAGAGTAAAGGGGATGTTATTATGTTTCAATATAGGATATGCATTACAATAAACATCATCCGACACATCATCAAATGTAACAACTGCGAACTTTTCATCATTTTTATTACGCATTATATCTAACGCTTCTGATATAGAAACAAATCTATAACCCATTTCTTTCAATGATTCTATACCTTTTTTAAATTCACTTATTGTATGTTGACATGAATCATTAGTATCAAAGTGTTGATCAGAAACATGATGGTACATTAAAACTAAGCCATGCACATTACTGAATTTAGAATAGCACAACCAATAAGCTTTGAGACATCTATATCTAATCTCATAATAATAATTTATCAGCCTGTTCATTTTTTTATTTTAGAAAATATTCTCTTTACATAATATCTACGAATAAAACTGATTATTAACCTAAGAGGAAACCCCTTTAGGAAATAAGGTATTACTTGAGGAGAATACTTATATTTCAATTGACTACCATTTGTTGATGAAACTTCGTATAGGAATAATCCGTCTCCATCAATCTCATTTTTAACGTTGAGTTCAATCGGTCGCATATATAAAGCATATGATTTTATAATTTTATAAGGAAGTATTTTTGTACTAAGTAAATACTTGTGATTCCCTATTTTACATTTAAAACCATATAAATCCAATTCAACATCATCTATCCCCACCCATTCACGCAATTGAATATTATTCATATATATATCATATTTCGCTAAATCTTCAAATTCAAATAAGCGATATACAAAATTTTTTTGCTGAAGGTTAACTTGCACTATTGAGTTATGATCTCCGCCATGGACTCCTGCATCAGAGAAGTTAGTAGTGAGCGAAACATTAGGATAGATACAATATTTATCTGTGTCAACTACATAAGCATTATAATATTTTGACCATGCATTCGTCCATCCTTTAACTTGTTCGGGCATATCAACAGTTTGAACATATTCGTCATCATGGTTTTCAAGCCACAAACGAAATTCATTCCACATACGTTTGTTCCAGCATTCGCCCCAAGTACTAACATCCTGCATTAAAAATACATCACTACCATTTTGAATAATAGACAGCGGAAGTCCCACATATCCATTACGTTCATTTTTATAAAGAGAAATCTGAGCTATATTCTCATTATTACCGTATTTTTGGAGTGTTTGAAGTACATAGAAATAAAAAGCTGGACTCACAACAAGATCATCCTCTAATAGTATAATAGCTTTAAATTGATTTGTCAAATCACCACATTGGAAAATATGATTTTTCAGGCCTAAGCGTTCAGACTGAATATTTACATATTTATTACCATATATCCATTTAAAATTTCGTACATATTCATATAGAGCTTCATCTCCGCTTGCATCAATACTAATAACAAGAGGTATATCTCTTGACGGATAGTTTGCCCTAAGAAGAGATTTCAGCAACCTAGTCAGCGATTTTAAACGATTGTAACCAACACATACAATGGCGACTTTATTATTATCTTGTTCTTTTATATTTACCATAGTTACTCAGCTTTATGCATCAAACAAAAAGGAAATAGAAAAACATCCTTAAATGAATGTCGTTGGAAAAGAAGTTTCTTATAATATGGCCAAGCATCAGAATAGCGACCTGAAAGCATCAAGGCACGCGAAAGTAAATACCAATGCGGAAAAGCCTTTGATGGCTTCTCTGCAAAAATGTCAGCAAATTCATTGAGGAAATATTTTTCAAACATAATCTCTTTTTCCAAAATGCGTTTATAGTATCTATTTTCACTCATACGTACTGTACCATGATTAATGTAAACATTTATAAGTGATTCTGGAACAAAATCCACTTTCCATTTCTGACAAAAACGTGCTGCCATTTCCCAATCAGAAACAATACCTATCTCTTCTGCTTCTTTCCATCCTCCATTAGCAAGGAATGCTTCTCTACGGAAAAAATAGGTTGGGGTACCAGAAACCACAGGTTTTTCAACTACATCCTTCGAGACATCTCCTCTCAATTGCGGATTATGTATATGGTCAACTTTCATTGTCTGTTGGTCATAGTAGGTCATCCAACAATAAACCATTCCATATTCTTCAGGAAGGGTAAGCATTTTTTTTAATTGCTTCTCAACCTTAGTTGGCATATACTCATCATCACTATCAAGAAAGGTGACAAACAGACCTTTAGATTGCTCAACACCATAATTGATGGTTTTGGCTATAGGCCAATTACTATCAAGCTTAATATATTTTATTCTATCATCTATAAAGCTTGCAACAACTTCATCTGTTTCATCATCCGATGCCCCATCTACTATAATATGTTCAATATTTTTATAGGTCTGATTGAGCACACTTTGGATGCAGCGCCCAATTAGTTTACCTCTATTTCTGGTTATAGTTATAATACTTACTAATGGCTGTTCCATATTATCTTACATTTATCATTTTTAAATACTCTGGCCACTCTCCCATATCATGCCAAGCCCCTTCACTTACAGGGAAGCAGCCAACTCGTCCACCACGATTTTTAATTTTCTCCATCAAATGTGTGATATGGAAAAATTCTCCATCAGGAATCTCTTCAATACATTCAGGATTGAGAATATATGCACCTGTATTGACTTGGTAATTTAGTTCTGGTTTCTCACGAAGAGCTTTCATAATACCATCTTCACCAGTCTCAATAACCCCATACGGAATTTTAAGATTTTTAATCATTGTAACAATAGTAAGATCGTTCTTATTTTGAACGTGATAGTCATAAACGTCACGATAATCTTGATCATTTATACTATCACAATTGCTAACAAAGAATGGGGTTGTTATTTTGCCTTTTAGCAATGAAACACTGCCAATAGTTCCCAATGGTTTATCTTCCATAAAGAATTCTATATCATATTTGTGCTCCAATTGAGAGAGATAAAATTCCATCATGTCTGCTTTATAGTTAACAGACATATAAAACTTCTTGCAACCAATACTTTCAAACTGATCCATAATTACTTCAAGGATTGTCTTTTCACCAACTGGTACAAGAGGCTTGGGTATTACATTCGTAATTGGTTTTAAACGAGTGCCTTTACCTCCTGCCATTATAACAACAGGAAGATCTATCTTCGGACGATGATCTGTTTCTGATTGCTGGAACATATCGTTCCAAAGATAAACATCCACCAATTTCCCATCATTATCCACCACTGGCATACATTCGCATCGGAATGAAAGCATTTTCTTCCGAACAAGATCTTTAGATTCATTTGATTTAGCAAATGTTTTATTAGTATCAATGATACTTGATACCGACTCATTTAGATCCACTTGCTTAATTATTGCACGTTGGATGTCACCTATAGTTAAGATGCTTAGGAAACGTTTTTCTTCAAATACGAATAACATCTTTACCTTTGCATCATCCATCTTTTTGAGCGACTGAAGTATAGTCGCTGAACTTTGTATAATTCGTTCTTTTATTTTCTCTAAAACAGCCATTATTATAACTTGTTTTGCTCATTTCTAGTGATTACATTCACAAAAGATGAACTAATTCTGTCGAAATAAGTATTTATGCTTTGACTTTAAGTATTGCAGGGTTGCCTGCATAAAAACCTTTTATATTTAAAGTTTTTCGAACTACAGAACCAGCCCCTATAATAATATCTGAACCGATTCCTATACAGTTGGCACAAACGGATTGTGAGCCGATAAAGCAATTATCACCTATCTTACATTCACCATTTACCATGGTTCCTGTAGATATATGACATTGATTGCCTATCTCTGCATCATGTTCTATGTTAACAAAAGTATTGATAATGCAATTATCACCTATCTTTGCACCTGCATTAACAAAAGCATGATGCATAATAACAGTACCCTCGCCTAGTTCTGCATATTTGCTAACATGAGCGGTAGAGGCTACTATTGTTGCCAATCTGCCTCCAGCCGCCTTCACCTTATTATATAGTTTGATTCGGAGGGCTGGATTCTTGATGAAGCCAACAGTTATAACGAAATCACACTCCTCAACATATTGAGGAATCTTATCATCGGTTCCAATAACCTTATGACCAGGAAGGACCTCCTTGCCAACTTCATCTGGCATATCAAGGATTCCCTTGATTTCATAGCCTGTACTCTCTGCGACTTCTATCACAGATTTGCAATGGCCACCGCCTCCGATTAGGATTAATGGACGTTTCATTATACCTTTGGCAAATCAGAAGGTCGAACAGAACTTGGAATATTCACTACTCTATCTGCAAACCAGATAGTATTCTCCAAGCCATCGTTCTCACAATTCTCAAACATCGGCAGACGATTCATCAACTCCCAGATTGGGCGAGTCATTACGCCATTGTCATTGGTCTGGGTAAGGAAGTCTATCTGTGCCTCCTTATCTTTCAAGATAACAGCATTGAGCCAATAGTTAGAAACTGTATTTGCGGAATCCACGAAAAACTCGATATCAGGGACATTCTTGAAGTACTCCTCATATTCAGCAGCTACCTTGCGCTTGCTTGCTACATACTTGTCAATGTTCTCCAACTGAGCACATCCCATAGCTGCATTGATATTTGGCATACGATAGTTGAAGCCAATATGATCATGACGGAACTCCCAGCGATGTGGAATCTTCGCCTGTGTAGTGATATGCTTTGCGTATGCTCCCAACTCCTCGTCATTGAAGAGCATCATACCGCCGCCACCAGTAGTGATGGTCTTGTTGCCATTGAAGCTAATCGCACCAATCTTACCAAATGTACCAGTATGCTGTCCCTTGAATGTAGAACCAATACTCTCTGCCGCATCCTCTACGAGTTCGATATGCCACTCTTTACAGATAGCTGCAATCTCATCAATGCGGACAGGATGACCGAATGAGTGCATAGGAACACAAGCCTTAACACGACGACCAGTACTCTTGTTATAGCAAGCCAAGTCGTCCTCTTCAAAAGCAAAATCTCTACTCTTTGGAAGTTCTCCCTTGCGAGCATTCTTGCGAACCTCAGCATTCTTCTCAAGCCATGCCTTCAAAGAATTAGGAGAAAGACCCATTGTTGAACGGTCTACATCAATAAACACGGCATGAGCTCCAATATAGCTCAATGCATTACAGGTTGCAATGAAAGTAAGAGCTTGAGTCAATACTTCATCATCTTGCTTTACACCAACGAGCAACAAGCTCATGTGAAGGGCATTGGTACCACTTACACATACCACAGCCTTCTTTGCGCCTGTGTATTTTGCCATATCCTCCTCGAAGCGATCCACAAACTTACCCACCGATGAAACGAAGGTTGTGTCAATACACTCGTTGAGGTATTTCTTTTCATTACCTGCAAAAACAGGAACAGCCAAAGGGGTAAACTCTTGATTGCCATAAACTGACTTGATAAAGTCTATGGTTTTACTATAATCTGCCATAATATTAAAAATAAAAATCCCTCCAACCCACCCAGTTGCTTAGATATAATTCCACATTGCTTCAATGTATGGTTTACACCATTGGTATATTTCAACCAAACAATTCCATATCCACTTTGTTGCAATTATACTATTATACAACCATACACCTGCATTGATTAAAGACTACACTCTAGACCCGCAGGTGGTGAGTTTCTAGAGGAGTCTCTTCATCTTTCTTTGCATACTTAATGAATTTATTTTTATAGGTCATGCATTTAACGTCTGCGACCATTTATCGACGTTTTTACATTTTTGAATCTAAATTCTTACCTTTTTCCTCATGTTCGAAGTTGGGAATAAAACGTTTAATAGCTTCCACCACTTCGGCTTTAGTAAAGTCTGATTTAGCAAAAATATCTTCCAATTCAACGAAGAAGGATTCTACTTCATGCATCGGGCGACGAGTAGTTTCTTCCACCACACCAAGTGCTGAAAAACGAGACATATTTATTTTTTCGCCTGGAACATAGAATTCCTCGTACGCCTTTTCGCCTGTGGTGTCACTTTTGAAGTAAACAACTGGATAGTTGTCACTCTCATAATCCATTTCAGCTGCATATTTCTTTGCCTCTGGGTCATTATGACACTCCACTTTCTTAAATCCCTCTGCCTTTACAAAGTCATCACAGATAGAAGAGAAAGTAAGCATCTGTTCCTCACCCAACTTAGGAAAGAACACCTCACCACCATTACCAAGTATACAAGCCAACATACAGATCTGACCAGATTCTTCAGGAGATACAAAATAGCGCTTCACATCAGATGGTGCTGCCAATGGCTGCTTCTTCTGCAAACGATGAATCCATCCATCTGGCAAAGAACCGTTTGAGAAAGCCACGTTAGCAAAACGAGCAGTGGTTACTTTGAAATGCTCATTGTAAGCCATAACTAAATCTTCCATAATACGCTTGCTGGCCCCCATGATATTAACAGGATTTGCAGCTTTGTCGGTTGAAACACAGAAAAAATGTTTGGGAGGATATACACAAAGCAAATCCATCAACTTTTTGGCTTTGATATCGTTGTTCTCAATAAGCGCTTGAACACTATACTTATCCTTTTCGGAACGCACATGCTTATGAGCTGAGAAGTTTGCCACAATGTCAAATCCTTTCTCCTCACGGAATATACGCTCAAAGATTGGGTCTGCAAAGTTAAGTGTATAGCAACGGAACTCATCAGGTACATAAAGTCCCTCTGTGCTTCTTACATCGCGAACCAATTCTGCTAATCCGTTCTCATTCAAGTCAACTACAACTACACTCTTCGGCTCAAAGCATAGTACTGCTTTTATGAATGAGGAACCGATCGATCCCGCTCCACCAATCACACACACTTTCTTGTCTTTTATTTCAGCAGAAAGTTTCTCTTTGTTCGTCTCTATGTCTTGAGCAAACATACTGACAGGCCGATTAATTACGTAGTCAGCAATAAATTTATTTAGGTTGAACATAATTGTACGTTTTATAATCTATTTGCTACGAGCAATACTTCGCCCCACCACAGAATAAAAATGCTGCTTTGCAGAGCTCCATATGTCGGCTTATCAAGTTGTTTATTAGCAGAACTTTATGTTTGTCTTTTCACCTATAAAGTTACTGAAAAGTCAGCGAGATAGCCGATCCCTAGATATTATATTTTGTTACATAAATAGTTTATTTTCAATTAGTTGCGTTCTATCTTATTCACGAGACTTTCCGTGGTTTGCTTCTAACCTTGTAATCCTACGAAAAAAAATAACGGACTATTGTTTCAGCGAACACTAAACAAATTACCACTAACAACATACAAAGTGGGCAGCAAAGCTCCATACTTATCCATTACATATCATATTTTCAAAAGAGATAAAAGCATTATCGATAGCTTCATCTTCTCTCAACGATGCAATATCCGATTCGACCTTATCAGCTATTTCAACTATACAGTTTGGAGCGTTGTAATAAGTAAATACAGATTTTTGACGATCAAAAGAAACTATGTAATTGAGAATTCGCTTGGCGACAGGCTTGATTAGTAATAATAAATCTGAAAGCTTATACCTATTCTTGTCCGCATATTCAGGCGTAAAAGAAATTGTTTTCTTATCTATAAGAGAAGGATAAACCTTGGTGAGGACTTCTGCTATAATCGCAGTCACAAAATAGTGCGACCTCAACTGTTGAAAAAGCTCATTAATCTTAATTTCGGTTTTTGATGCTTTTCCATTTTTCACTCTTTCCTTGACATCGGCCTTTATAACATACAAAGAGGAATAGAGAGCTAGAACAAACAAAATATGACGTGCATGCACATGCTCAAAGGCATCAGAATACAATGTTTTAGTCTCAAATAGAGTGGATTTACTTCTTCCTGCGTCCTTGTATTTTCCAATAAATGCAAGCAATGGTTGAATAGCAGATTCAATATTAAGGATACTATCTTTATTGTCAAATCCTCGCTTTACACTATAGTTGTGATGAAGATGATCAAACTCAATTTTAATTTGTTTCTGAAGTTCATCATTTCCAAAAGCATCCCATGCCGTAATCTTATTTTGAGAGTTGTTGAACATCACAATAGAGTCTACAAGTTCAGGCTTATTACATTTGATAATACGGGTCATTATCTTTACATCTGCCAATGGATTTGTATTCTGAATCTGCCCTAAAGTACCCGTAGTTTGCGCACCATTAATGATTGCAATACCATGCAAAAGGGTTTTATCTTTTTTCGATTCATATTCTGTAGTTAGGATGGTGATACCATTATTATATGCCCAAAAATTTTTTGACTCAGTCTCTGCCGTTTTTCTGATTCCTTTATTTATTCTATTTCGATATTCACCTAAATACCCTCGATAGTTGGCAGTAAAAAGTTGCGTGTTATATTGGGTGTATAAGTCGTGAAGCCACTCACCCGTTACAGAGAGAATAGCAGACGACCAATTATCGGAACTTTCCTCATAAATGACAGGAAACGGGCATTCTATTACTTCATCTACAGAGATATGAGCAATCTTCTTCAAATAGAAATTTTCCAAAGTGGGATTGCCCAATTCTTTGTAGGTAATTTCTATTTGCGGTGAATTCAGAAAATTGGATAAATAATCACTTGCCGTTTTTAACTCTTTCTCTACTTCCTTCGATTCACCACAATTGTGTACAAACAACAATTCTACATGGAGGAGGTTCCCTTCCGCGAAAGCCTTTCTTATAACCTCTACTTTAGGTCTTATTTCACCACCAAATTGTTGGATGGCTCCATTAAACAACCATGCGAGTGCAGCATTAAGATCTGCTGCTTTATTTGCCTTTGCCGACTCTTTAATTTTCTGCGAATGATAACCTTGTGCAATTATAAGGCTCTTTTCATCTTCGTCATATTGTAAGAAGTCAATCTTATGATCATCAGCACCATCTACTAAGCAGTCTGTTGCCAATTGCATAAGGTCACCTGTATTAAGATATAATGCCATTGCCCATATAGTATAGGCTTTATCTGCACCATAAATCGATATTAAATTGGTCTCTTGATCGTATGCTTTTAAATGTTCAAATTTCATATTCTTGTTTTTTAAATATTCCCTTAAGGGTATGTCCTTACGTATTATAGACACTAAGCAAGTATCTATGTATCAAATAATCAGTTTTTTTCAAGCGATCCCTTTTATTTAGAGAGAAATCTTTGGCTTTAATTTATGACCACAGATTGTACAGATTTTACGGATAGGATGAATTCTTTGTTTACGAGATCCATTCTGCCAAATCTATTTCTGCTAGATCTGCGCCAATGATGGTAATGCGGTTGTCGTAGTGACGGTGCTCATGGCCTTCTATCACTTGGCGAGTGTAACGGTTGGGGAGAAGCTGAAGGATGTTGCATAGGTTGCGACTAACAGTATCGATATTCTTGTCGATGATGATAATTTCTGCACTGCGATTGGCACGCAAAAGGTCGTAGAAATAGGCTTCGGACGAGCTAAAAGAGTAGCCTAGAATGAGAATACGATTGGCACGCATCGTCAGTTGGGATGCTTTGTACCATGTGTCGATGTAGCGCTTAGAAAGCAGCGGTTGCAACTTCAATGGGGGCATGAACGAGGGTATGGGGATAGCTCGCCGATTGGGATCGAAACTGAGTTCTTCTGCCAAACGATGCTGGAAGAAATCTTGCAGATCGAGCGTATCAAGGTCGGTCAAATCAAACTCATTCTTATTCTCCACATCGACATACTCCATGAGCGACCCATGAAAGTAAAGCACGTCAGCAAAAGCTCGGCGAGCTGAGGAGGTGTAGTTGAAGGTTAGCAACTGACATGGCTTAGCCTGCAATTGACTGTAGAGATTAGGCTTCGTTACATTCGTGATTTCCACTGCCTCCCGGGCAATTCGCTGTTCCTCACTAACAAGATATGCCCAAAGAATCCATGATATATAGAGGTAGTCGCGCATATAGCTTGTACGGTCGGTGTAGAAGCCATAAAAATACTGCGTGAGGAGTTGCTCTATATCAAGGATGTTGCGATAGACGTGGCGGAGGATAGGATTGCCAGATTCATGCATGCTGCGCTGCAGAATTTCTATTATGAGGCTTTTGAAGGTCTCAGTATAGTTGAGATGGTTGAAATCGATGATGCTATCGTCCTTTACCACGGTATTGAATACTTCGCCTATCAGGGCTTCGGTCTCTTCATCAATTGAGGCTCCTGTCTTTACATTGATTATCTTGCGAAAGAGGCGTACGATGAGGTCGCCCATCTTCCTTTGCTGTTCGTCAAGCGACTGGTTACTGCTCAATTCATCGCTAATGCTTCTGCAAATCGTCACCAATTCTTTGTCAAGATCTTTCGCCAGCCTATCTATGGCATTACTTACAAATCTGTCGAAATGGAAACGCACGCTACCGATGGTTTTGCGCAGAATCGCATCAAGCTGTTTGCCTTCATCGGTTTCTAGAAAGGAGACGATGCGTGGAATAAGGTTGGACGATGTGGGAAGACCGATTGTGGCATCGGCTCCAGCTCCGAGCACTACGAGCGTGAGGGGGGTGTCTTTACTATTGAGCAATTGCTTGGCAAACTGGTCGCCTAAGAATACTTGCTGCTGGAGGCTGACGTTGGAGGCCACCTGATTGGTTCCTCCGTTGACATCGATTTGGTTGTTTGTTGGCATTATGATTTAGGGGGAGTGGAATTTAAGTGCAGGTTCTTTTGTGCTTCGCGCGGTTTGGGACATGTAATTACCATTAATTGACCATGAATATTCTTGACTAAAGAGGAAAGATTAATGGGGCATTGAACTTGCGCTTTGCCTCGTTTTATCGTTTCATCAATAATTCGTTGATTTGGATACGAATATTGCTGATGGAATTTCCTTTTGTAAGTTTGGGACATAAAGCGAGGATCGTCTCGATAAACCTTGCCTTGACCACTTCTTCTTTGTCTACACTCTCAATCTCGGGAGTTTTATATATTTCCATAGCTACTTTGGCTAATTCGGCAGCTGTGGTGCAGACCTTGAGTTTTTCTATATAATATAGGAGTTGCTCACTTTCGGAGATGTAGATCGAGAGTCGCTTTGTGGCTTCTTCACTGATGCTTTCTGAGCGAGAATTTCCTCGATTGGAATCGGAAATAATGTTTTCTGCTTTTTCGATTTGCTTTTCATGGGCAAACTTGTCGCCATAGAAATATTGTACTGCATGGGTGGCATTGGGCAGTATTTGATTGTTTCCACCCTGTATATTGATGGTCACATTGGACTTGTTTTCTTCCATGGTTTTGTTGTTTTTTACACGAGATCTTTGAACTGCACTTTATAGGCTCTTTGAACTGCACTTTAAGGGTCGCCTAAAGTGCACTTCATAGATTGCTTAAAGTGCACTTTATAGACCGCATGCTCGCTGACTGAATGGTTCTTGAACGAGGGTTGAATGAAATCACGCTTTTTTGAACGAAGATTGAATCAAAATTAAACGATATTGAACGGATTTCTTTTCGCCTTCTCCACATCGTAATTTTGCATCGTCAATCAGCAACTAAGGCATTGAAAGCTAAGGACTGAGCGACACATTTTTAATCTCTAAACTTTTTACAATTATGAGTAAAGCTTACAGAGTTGTAGGTAAGAAGATTCCTACTGGTGACAAGAAAGGTCAAGTGGTTTACACCGTTTCTCCAGTGAGCTATGGTATCCTCACTACAGAAGAGGCAGCTCGTCAAATTTCTGCAGAATCGACGGCTACTCCAGGTGACGTAAAGGCTGTACTGGATCGCTACGCTTTTTACGTGGTGGAGAACTTAAAAAAGGGCTACAGCATCGAACTTCTGGGATTTGGTACGCTCTATCTTCGATTTGTGAAGGAGAAAGGAGTGGAAACTCCTGACAAGGCTAATGCATCGCTGATAAAGGGAGTGCTTCCTGCTTTCCGCCCGTCTTATACCATGGTGAATGGGTCACGTCTCTATTCACTGGTGCCGAATAAGATTACGCTGGTGAAGTATAATCCAGAAACGGAGGAAAAGGCATAGAGAGTTTGCGCTACGCGCTGGTGCTGAACATTAATGACCATTAATTGAACATTAATCTATCATTAATGTTTCTCTGAGGCTTGACATCGAAACACGAATTCGCATGATTGATTCATGAAATCTGCTGCACTAATTCTCAGCCTTAGACTTAATGAATAATTAATGGGAAATTAATGGGCATTATATGTTCTCGAAGCATTGCCTTTAAGCGATGAAGATGACCTTTTACTTTCCAACTTATAAACTTTTCAACTTTCATAAACTATGTCGGAAAACAAATCAAACAGGCTTTCGTGGATGCAAATCATCAACGCGATTGTTCAAGCCGTGGTGGCTGCACTGACAGCCCTGGGCGTTAGTAGTTGTACCTCCTTTATTCATTCTAGCTTATGAGCCCAAGCAACATTATGTCGGCAAGCGACGTTAAATATTTTGTGATTCACTGTTCAGCTACTCGCAGCAACCAAAGCTATAGCGTAGAACAGTTGATGCGAGACCATAAGCAACGTGGCTTTCGCACCATCGGTTATCATTTTTACATTCGTCGTGATGGTTCGCTTACTCAACATCGCAAATTGCTTGAAGTGGGTGCTCATGCCCGTCCTTACAATCGTTGTTCGATTGGTATCTGCTACGAAGGTGGATTGGACGAGAATGGCGTTCCATGCGACACGCGCACAAAGAAGCAAACTGAACGTATGGTGGAACTTCTAAAAAATCTTCATTTCTTATTCCCCAACGCTCGTATCGTGGGACATCGCGATCTGCCGAGCACTACGCCGAAGGACTGCCCTTGTCTGGATGCTCAAGAGGTGTTCGGGTGGATTGAGGAACTTTAGATGAAAAGTACAGGGATGCTTGCGTCTCTGTACTTTTTTACAACAATTGAAGACATTAGGAAGAATTGATGCGTAAGAGATGGGATTCTTTAATCTCTTTCCGCTACGCGGTTTCCTTGAACATTAATGGTCAATTTATGGCAATTACATGTTCCAACCGCGCGAAGCGCAACTATCTGTGGCTATGAATAGGTGTTTCTCCGTTTTATCACCAAGCCTGATGCAACGGATCCTAAATTGGCAAATGCGAAACAGGTGAAATTCATCGTGCCATATTTCCGCCCTTCGTTCACACGTGATCGCGCAGAGAAATCTTGGCTGCTATGCTGATGCTCTACAAGGACTAATTGTGTACATCTTTATATTAGTGAATCTGCCCAATCAGGTATATCCTTCGTATATCTCTTGTGAATTTTACCATTCAGTGTTCTATAGAGTAATCTTGGAAGTTCGTTGTCGCGAGAATTATCATAAACGTAAGCTCTGTCAACAAACTGAATGGCCTGTGATGCTAAAGTTAAAGATTTATAGTATCGACTAAATATCTTAGACATCGGAACCTCATGTCCTCCATTGAGATAACGCTGTGCAACTCGAAGAACATTGATTTCAGGACTCTCTGTACAAACATAGAAGAACCGAATGAAAAAACCTTCATTGTGTGCTTTCTTCAGAAAGTCCAACTTTTCTTGAGAAGAGAAAACCGTTTCAAAGACGAAGTTTACTCTTTTCTGTAAATATTCATAACGCAGACGAGTGGCTTCTTTAGCAGCATTTAATATAGCTTCTTGCGAGTTCCAATCACCGTATGTTTCTTGTGCTATATTATCTGGATTTATATAGACGCTATCAGCTGTCCACTCGTTAGAGAGCAGTTTCTCCGTCGTCGAAGTCTTACCAGAGCCATTAGGACCTGCAACAACACATAATACAGGGCGAAGCAATTCTTTCATCTTATGATTACCCTAATTTGAGGTTATTGTCGCTGTCGACGAATCGTGTCTATAGTTTCTTGCATTTTCCTTTGCAATACTCTCTTTGCGTTAGCAGAGCTTTCTTTGGCTGAATCTGCTATCTGACTCATTAATTCGTGGAGCATTTCATCTGTGGGCTCTTCTAAAGACGTTAGTCGGTAGTTCTTAATGTCCATATACTTTTGATTTTTGGAATTCTTTATCTTAATACTCTTATGCAAAGATAGTGCAAGGCGAATGCAGAACGTCAAGCTTGCTTGAACGTTATGCTGAGCCGCAGCCTATCTTATGCAAAGAGATGGATATTTCAGTAAACTTGCAAGATTTTCAGAGCTAACGATTATTACTGAGCAAAGGGGAAGGGAAACTTTAATCTCTTTCCGCTACGCGGTTTCCTTTGGACATTAATAACCATTAATTACCCATGAATTTATTCATTAGTTCTGCATTACGCGCTTGACTTTGTTTACGACAAGAAGCTTTGATAATAATGAAGAAAATTAATGGTTAATTCATGGTCAATTTATGGCAATTACATGTTCAAACCGCGCGAAGCGCAACTCTTAGTATCTATCCGATGTGCCATAGTATTGGCTATACCATTCTGCAAATCTGCGTAGACCTTCGCGAAGCGTGGTGCTTGGCTTGAAACCAAAATCCTGTTCCAGCGGAGTAGTGTCGGCATAAGTCACAGGAACATCACCAGGCTGCATGGGAACAAGTTCTTTATGCGCCTCGAAGTCGTAGTCGGTAGGAAGAACGCCTGCACGTACGAGTTCTTCTTGAAGAATGGTGACAAAGTCGAGAAGATTCTCGGGATGATTGTTCCCGATGTTGTAGACTTTGTAGGGAGGAATGGGCAGGCCATCTTCGCCTGTTCGTTTTTCGGGAGCATGCTGCATAATACGCACTACGCCTTCTACAATGTCATCTACGTAAGTGAAGTCGCGCTTACAATGACCGTAGTTGAAGATTCGGATGGTCTCGCCTTTTACCAATTTATTGGTGAAACCGAAGTAAGCCATGTCAGGACGACCTGCTGGACCATACACGGTGAAGAAGCGTAGACCTGTAGAGGGGATATTGTAGAGCTTAGAGTAGGCATGCGCCATCAGTTCGTTGCTCTTCTTCGTGGCAGCGTAGAGGCTAACGGGATTGTCTACTTTATCTTCCGTGGAATAGGGCACTTTCTTGTTGCTGCCATATACAGATGAAGAGGAGGCATAGACCAGATGCTCTACTTCATGATGACGGCAGGCTTCGAGAATGTTGTAGAAACCAATGAGGTTGCTCTGAATATAGGCATCGGGATGGGTGATGCTATAGCGAACACCTGCTTGAGCAGCAAGATTGACTACTACGGATAGGTGGTTTTCCATAAAAAGTCTTTCCAGCATCTCCTTATCGGCAATAGAGGCATGGACGAATTGCCATTCTTGTTCTTTACACTGATTTGAAGAATTGACCAGTGCTTCTATTTCTTTCAGACGTTCCTGCTTGATATTGACATCATAGTAGTCGGTAATGCTGTCTATACCTATTACTTTGATGCGTTGTACATCGCGAAAAAGTCGTTTGACAAGGTGGCTGCCAATAAAGCCTGCGGCTCCCGTTACGAGGATGGTCTTGCCTTCAAGACTTACATTTTTTTCTAACATGGATCAGTCCCTTCTAAAAATATCACGTGTATAAACCTTTTCTTCTACGTCCTTCAAGCAATCGTCGAAACGATTGGCAATGATGGCCTTACTCTGCATCTTAAAATCGTCAAGATTGTTGACCACGCGGCTACCAAAAAAGGTTGTACCATTTTCAAGGGTTGGCTCATAAATGATAACTTCTGCGCCCTTTGCTTTTATGCGTTTCATAATGCCTTGAATGGCAGACTGACGGAAATTGTCGGAATTTGACTTCATCGTCAGACGGTATACACCAATCACACATGAATGCTCTTTCGCTGCATCCCACTGTCCGTTCTCGGCATAATAGCCTGCTTTACGAAGCACGGCATCAGCAATGTAATCCTTGCGCGTACGGTTGGATTCTACTATGGCCGACATCATGTTTTGCGGTACATCCTGGTAGTTGGCCAGGAGTTGCTTGGTGTCCTTGGGCAGACAATATCCGCCATAACCAAATGAGGGATTATTATAATGTGTGCCAATGCGGGGATCGAGCCCTACACCTTCGATGATAGCGCGTGAATCAAGGCCCTTTACTTCGGCATAGGTGTCGAGTTCGTTGAAATAACTGACGCGGAGGGCTAGATAGGTATTGGCAAAGAGCTTCACGGCCTCGGCTTCCTTCATGCCCATGAAGAGTGTGTCGATATTTTCTTTGATAGCTCCTTCTTGCCAAAGGG
>ERZ1023641.163-NODE-163-length-24299-cov-23.577545_pt1 | contig 24299 bp, 25 predicted proteins | sample MGYA00380335_ERZ1023641 | MGnify/ENA primary metagenome ERZ1023641 (study PRJEB33179, sample SAMN07448970) | human gut metagenome | biome: Human-gut; feature: Human associated habitat; material: Faeces | host: Homo sapiens | place: India: Bhopal | collected... | reverse complement strand
ACTGCAAAGGCTGTAAAAAGCGAGTATAACAAAGATTATCTCTTTGAGAACTGTGGTGCTCTACGAGCTGCTTTAAGACCGTATTTCTTACGCTCTTTCATTCTTGGGTCACGAGTTAAGAAGCCTGCCTTCTTAAGTGTTGAACGAAGGTTCTCTGAATCGTACTGAAGAAGTGCTCTGGAAATACCGTGACGGATTGCACCTGCCTGACCTGTAACGCCGCCGCCTGCTACTCTGCAAACGATGTCGAACTTCTGATCTGTTTCTGTTAAGGCGAGAGGCTGTCTAACGATGAGCTTGAGTGTTTCAAGACCGAAATAATCGTCGATGTCACGATCATTGATTGTGATTTTGCCTGTACCCTGGTAAAGTCTTACTCTTGCAACAGAGCTTTTTCTTCTGCCTGTGCCGTAAAAATAAGGTGTCTTATCGTACATTATTAATTTGCCTCCTTCTTTTAAGCTTCAACCATTTCAGGCTTCTGAGCCTGATGATTGTGTTCTGCACCCTCAAAGAGTCTGAGTCTGAGCAAAGCATCTCTGCCGAGTGTGTTCTTTGGAAGCATACCCTTAACAGCAAGCTCCATAGCCTTTGTTGGCTTTGTAGCCATAAGAGTATCGTATCTTGTTTCTTTAAGATGACCGATATAGCCTGTATGACGCTGCCACTTCTTCTGAGTGAGCTTGTTGCCTGTTAATACAGCGTCCTTGCAGTTGATGATGATTACATGATCGCCGCAATCTACATTTGGTGTAAATGTTGCTTTGTGCTTACCTCTTAAAAGAACTGCTGCCTGAGTAGCAACTCTACCAAGTGGCTTGCCTGCTGCATCAATTACATACCAGCTGCGTTCAATTTCGCTTTTTTTAGCTAAATATGTTGACATAACAAATCCTCCTGTAATTTACTTGTGCCTTAGAATTATAATACATTTATTTTGCATTGTCAACACTTTTTTGCAAAAATTTAATTTACCGTTACACAAACTTTAAAATTCTCTTATATTCTCTCTTATACTTTCTTATACTAATGTGTAATTTCAAAAAATATTTTTCTAAAACCTTAGTATTTATCACGATTACAGCTTTTTATAGACAAGCACGCAAAATTCGATTTCGGTCGTAAGTGAGTTTAATTTCTCCAGCTTTTGTTGGTCGGTGCGAGAGGTTTTGTAGTAGTACGGAGTCATTTTGAAAAGGCTTTCAATTTCTCTGTTATCATCAAGCGTTATGCTGTATTTAAGTTCTTTGCTTTCGGCAAGAATAAACCCGTCAATATCGGTGTTTTCTTTCGGATTTTTTAACGGATTGTCATATACCGCCTTTTTGAGAGAAAAAAGGTGATTTTCAAGCGGAATTACACGCAAAAGCACACCGCCGCTTTTCAGCACTCTTGCGTATTCTTCGGGCGCAAACGGTGAAAATACATTAAGCACCGCGTCGCAGGAAAAATCCGCTGTCGGCAAAGCAAATACGCTTGCTACAGCCAAACGAATATTTTTACTGCGCTTTGCCGCTGCAATAAGAGCAAATTTTGAAATATCAACACCCGCTATACTTGCGCTTTTTTCTGCAAGAGCTTTTTCAATTTTTTCCGTATAATAGCAGTCGCCGCAGCCGGCATCAAGCACACAGGCATTTTGCGGAATATATTTTTGCAAAAGTTCGCACATAAGGTCACACAGCGGCTTGTACGAATCTGTATTTAAAAACTCGGTTCTTGCCTCTATCATAAGTTTATCGTCACCGTGACGCTTGCTTTTGGATTTGTTGCTCTGCAAAAGATTGACATAACCCTGCTTTGCACAGTCAAAACAATGGTTATTTATACATCTGTAGGTTCGACCGTCAAGTTTTAATTCTTCTTTGCAGACAGGACAGCAGAAATTCAACATATTATTACCGCCTTTCATTATTAGAATAATAGCATAAATTCTTTGTGATAACAAGTTAAAACAGAGTTGTATGTGCAAAGTGCAGTAACTTTTCTATAAGCGAATTAAAAATTCGGCTTTTTGCGTTATAGCTTTATCTTTTAAAATATTGTATAATATTACTTGACTGTATGTAATATTTATTATTTTACAAAAATTTTATATTGAGGGGATAAATAATGAAAAAATTAATCAGTATCGCACTTGTTGCTGTTATGGCGGCAGGCTCGGTAATTACCGTCAATGCGGCAGTTGTTCGGGAAAATAATAGCGTTCAGGTGCTTGATTCAAGTGTAAAACTTGAAAACAACACCTTAAATGTGTTTACTTATAATCTTAGTAAAAATTCACTTGGCGGAGTGAGTTTTTACGGCAAAAATACAGAAAAACAATATGCTGTACAATATAAGGATTGTATAGGTAAAAATACCGTTATTTCCATGCCGTCAAGCGAAAGCTATACTCGCTTTGTTTCGGCAAACGGCGGTAGCACCGGAAATACTTATGCAGGCTATTCCTTTGCGAATACAGGCGGCGAATATGTAAAACTAAGGGTAAAATTAAGCGATGTTTCAAGCTATTTTAACAGTGACGGTTCATATACCGATACAGACGGAAACGGAGCAACCTACACTCTTAGGGAAAATGGATCCAATCTCACTTTCTTTAGCGGCGGTGCGGTAAACGGTGTTGCACCCGACGAGAACGGCTGTGTGGAAATTTATATAAAAGCAAAACCCGGTTTGAAAACCGCATTTTCAACCTTCCTGCCTAATTACAGCGGAATAATAAATATGTATGTGCCGATGCTTTGTTTTGGCAATATTGACCTTAAAGGCAGTACAAATGTAAACGATGCAACCCTTTTGCAGAGATACCTTGCGGGCAATGCGGAATTTGATAAACTTCAGATGTTTTATTCCGACATAAACCGTGACGGTAAAACAAATGTTAAAGATGTTACAGACTTACAACAAGCTATTACCAAATAATTATAAAGGAGTATAAAATGAAAAAATTTGTATGTTTAATTCTTTGTGCGGTGCTGACTGCAGGTGCAGCAGTGACCGCAAACGCAAAAACCGTTAAGCCGCATAAGGGTGTTGAGATTTACAACTCGGCAAAAAACATCGGCAACAACACGCTTTTGGTTTCTGCGTACAATATTCCGTCCGATTATACAAACGGAGTATTATTTACGGGAGGCGATACTCAAAAAAACTACTCAATGAAATTTGCCGATTGTATAGGCGGTGACAAAACACTCTTTATGCCGTCTACCGAAAAATATGCCCGCTATTTTGCAAGCGGTTCTGGTAACTTACATGCATATTACACATTTGACGATAAAGGCGGAAGGTATGTTAAAGCAAAAATAAATCTTCACGAGTTAGCTCCGAATTATTTTAACAAGGACGGCTCGCATACAATGGAATACTCAAATATCGGCAGTCATGATTATAAGTTCAAATACGAAAAAGCAGACGACGGCGGTTATTATGACTCCGCCTTGTACTTCCAGAGCGGCGGTGCTGTAACGGGCGTAGTTCCGGATAAGGACGGCTGCGTGGAAATTTATCTGTCTACTAAAATTAATGAACCAACAGTTTACTGCACTACATTTTCTTACCGCAAAGCTTATGTAGTCGGCGGCGGAGGCGGTACTGTCGGTTCGAATATATACATATTGAGATTCGGCAATATTGACCTTCAAGGCACAGTAGATGTAAACGATGCAACCCTTTTGCAGAGATACCTTGCGGGCGATGCGGAATTTGATAAGCTTCAGATATTTTATTCCGACATAAACCGTGACGGTAAAACAAATGTTAAAGATGTTACAGACTTACAACAAGCTATTACCAAATAATTATAAAGGAGTATAAAATGAAAAAATTTGTATGTTTAATTCTTTGTGCGGTGCTGACTGCAGGTGCAGCAGTGACCGCAAACGCAAAAACCGTTAAGCCGCATAAGGGTGTTGAGATTTACAACTCGGCAAAAAACATCGGCAACAACACGCTTTTGGTTTCTGCGTACAATATTCCGTCCGATTATACAAACGGAGTATTATTTACGGGAGGCGATACTCAAAAAAACTACTCAATGAAATTTGCCGATTGTATAGGCGGTGACAAAACACTCTTTATGCCGTCTACCGAAAAATATGCCCGCTATTTTGCAAGCGGTTCTGGTAACTTACATGCATATTACACATTTGACGATAAAGGCGGAAGGTATGTTAAAGCAAAAATAAATCTTCACGAGTTAGCTCCGAATTATTTTAACAAGGACGGCTCGCATACAATGGAATACTCAAATATCGGCAGTCATGATTATAAGTTCAAATACGAAAAAGCAGACGACGGCGGTTATTATGACTCCGCCTTGTACTTCCAGAGCGGCGGTGCTGTAACGGGCGTAGTTCCGGATAAGGACGGCTGCGTGGAAATTTATCTGTCTACTAAAATTAATGAACCAACAGTTTACTGCACTACATTTTCTTACCGCAAAGCTTATGTAGTCGGCGGCGGAGGCGGTACTGTCGGTTCGAATATATACATATTGAGATTCGGCAATATTGACCTTCAAGGCACAGTAGATGTAAACGATGTTACTTTTCTGCAACAGTACATTTCCGGATCGGTTGAGCTTGATTCGCTCCAGTATTATTACACAGATACAAACTTTGACGGTCGCCGTGATGTAAGGGATGTTACCACCTTACAGCGAGCAATAGCAAAACGATAATTAAAATTATGGTTTAGCAAAATAATTTTGCAAAGTATTATAAAAGTTTGGTCAACCTTTTCAAAGGTTGTGGGTGTGGGCAAAGCCCACAAATACTTTCCGCTTATGCAATCTAACGATAGCCAAACAGCTTGCTGTTTGGCGGCTTGAACGAATGGGCGAAAGTCAATGCGAGAGCAATAAAAGAAAACATACTTAACCTTCATAGGCAACGCAATGCGTTGCCTATATTTTGGGCATTTCCGGTTACAACGGCTACCGCCTGTTTTTTTAAATTTTGTTTTATGCACACTGACAGCAGGCTGTCAGTGTGCATAATAATTTGTTATATCGGAAGATTTTTATAACCGCTGCGCTTACTTTCTTCTGCCTCGGCTACCTTGACGAACTTAGCATAGGAACTGTACTTGCAGCCTTTACAATGGGCAAAGTCGTTGGTATAATAGGTACATATACAGACAAATTCTTTTATTTTGAAACTTACAAAGCACTTAAAAAGACCGACAAGGAGATAAAATGGAAGAAATCACGCTTATCGTAAAATATTCCGTTAAAAACGGTATGGTTAATGACTTTTTGACAGTTCTTAAAAACGAGGGCTTTCCGCAGATTGTACAAAATGAAAACGGCTGTATAAAATACGATTACTTTGTACCGTCATTCGGAAAAAGCAATGAGGTACTGCTTATTGAAAAATGGCAGTCCGAAAAATTGCAAAAAGAACATCTTAACACACCGCATATGCAAAAGATGAAAACTTTTAAGGACAGATTTGTAGAAAATACGACTGTCGAAATTTTTAAATGAGGGATAAAATGAAAATCAAAAGAACAATTACATCACTTCTCACCGCAGCAATGTTGGCAACAGCGCTTGCAGGCTGTCAGAACACAAGCGAAGCTTCAAAAGCACAGTCGACAAATGACGAGCAAAACAGTCAGGCAACAGTGACAGAAACCACCGCTCCTCCCGACCTGTATTCAGACATTGACGATATGATTTCAAAAATGACGGTTGAAGAAAAAGTCGGACAGCTGTTTTATGTAAATTGTCGTGGCAATGATATGAGCGACGCAATAAACAAATACCACATCGGCGGCGTTTTGCTGTTCGGCGTAGATTTTGACGGCAAGACAAAAGAAGAAGTGAATGCCGATATAAACGCTATGCAGTCCAATGCCAAAATTCCGCTTATTATTGGCACAGACGAAGAGGGCGGAACGGTTGTAAGAGCGAGCGATAATCCAAACCTAAGGGACAGCGCATACCTTTCACCGAGCGATACATTTAACAACGGCGGTTGGAGCGCTGTTGAAGATGACGCATACGATAAAGCGGAATTTTTGCTTTCGCTCGGCGTAAATGTAAATATGGCGCCTGTCTGCGACATCACTTCCGACCCCTATTCATTTATGTATTACAGGTCGTTTTCAAGTGACGCCGCAAGCACAAGCAGATTTGTGGATACGGTTGTAAAAGCAAGCAAAGAGAAAAAACTCGGAACTGTATTAAAGCACTTTCCCGGATACGGAGATAACGGCGACACACATTACTCAAGCGCTACAGACAACAGAACTTTCTCGGACTTGCAGAACAACGATTTTCTGCCGTTTCAGGCAGGTATAGCCGCAGGCGCAGACAGTATTCTTGTGTCGCACATAACAGTAAATTCGATTGACAGCGATAATCCCGCCTCGCTCTCTGAGCCTGTGCATGAGGTTATAAGAGATAAGCTTAAATTTGACGGAGTTGTTATGACCGATGACCTCGATATGTTTGCCGTTGATGCCCTTGACATTTACGAACCACTCTCGGTTGCGGCATTTAAGGCAGGCAATGACTTCCTCTGTTGCGGCGATATTGAAAGCGAATATACCGCATTGCTTAATGCCGTACAAAGCGGAGAAATTACAGCAGACAGAATCGACGAGTCTGTAAAAAGAATTTTGATATGGAAAAGAAATCTTGATATTTTATAATACTTGCCCGACTGTGATTTTGCAGTCGGGCATTGCTTTTGTGCAAAGTTAGCTTTAAAATCTTTGAATAAAAGGTTTATATCATAGCTATAATAATTAATTGCCGTTGGCGCGAAAATGAATATTCACACTGAATATTCATAAAAATATACATTTTATGCAAAATCAAGCGTAAAAAATGAATATTCATTATTTCTGCATATATGCATTTTTATACATATATTGAAGATTTATGTTGAAATCAAGGTTGATTTTGCTGTAAAAACCTTGGGTTTTATTTTGAATTAAGTGCATTTATCACAATTTTACGGTGTATTGAATAATTATTCAAAAAACACTTGATTTTTCCGTCAGAAAGCGTATAATGTAAGAGTAATATAAATCATTTCTATGGAGGAAATTAAAATGGCTGACAATAAAATTAAAAAAGTTGTTCTCGCTTATTCAGGCGGACTTGATACTTCTATTATTATTCCTTGGTTAAAAGAAAACTATGACAACTGCGAGGTTATCGCTGTTTCGGGTGATGTAGGACAGGGCACAGAGCTTGACGGTCTTGAGGAAAAGGCTATTAAGACAGGCGCATCTAAACTTTATATTGAAGACCTTAAAAAGGAGTTTGTTGACGATTACATCATTCCTACAGTTAAAGCAGGCGCTGTTTACGAGGGCAAGTACCTTCTCGGTACATCATTTGCCCGTCCTATCATTGCTAAAAGACTTGTAGAAATCGCTAAAGCCGAGGGCGCTGACGCTATCTGTCACGGCTGCACAGGTAAGGGTAACGACCAGGTTCGTTTTGAACTTGCTATCAAGGCTTATGCTCCGGATATGAAGATTATCGCTCCTTGGAGAACTTGGGAATTCAAGAGCCGTGAGGACGAAATCGAGTACGCTGAAAAGCACAACATTCCGCTCAAGATTAACCGTGAAACAAACTATTCTAAGGATAAAAACCTCTGGCACTTGAGCCACGAAGGTCTTGACCTTGAAGATCCTGCAAATGAGCCTATGTACAACAAAGAGGGCTTCCTTGAACTCGGCGTTTCTCCTGAGCAGGCTCCCGACAAGGCAGAGTATGTTACAATTTCATTTGAAAAGGGCGTTCCTACAAAACTTAACGGCGAGGAAATCGACTCTGTAGAGCTTATTAAAGAGCTTAACAAAATCGGCGGCAGAAACGGCGTAGGTATTACAGATATCGTTGAGAACCGTCTTGTTGGTATGAAGGCTCGTGGAGTTTATGAAACACCGGGCGGCACAATTCTCTACGCTGCACACAACAAGCTTGAGGAAATCTGCCTTGACAAGGATACACTTCACTACAAGAAGAACCTTTCAAACACATTTGCAGAACTCGTTTATGACGGCAAATGGTACACACCTCTCCGTGAGGCTCTCTCGGCATTCGTTGACAGCACACAGGAGTATGTAACAGGTGATGTTAAGTTAAAGCTTTACAAGGGCAACATCATTGACGCAGGCGTTACAAGCCCATATTCACTCTATGATGAAGAAATTGCAACCTTTGACGAGGATCAGGTTTACGATCAGAACGACAGTGCAGGTTTCATCAACCTCTTCGGTCTTCCAATCAAGGTTCGTGCTAAAAAGGGTCTTATTAAGTAATTTTTACTCAAAGACTTTTGTATGGACTTTTGTATGAATTAAAATAATTATTCCGGTTCGGGGACAGGGAAATTCTCTGTCCCTGACAGTTGTTTATACGGATATTTTTAAAAAGCAATATCAATTATAAATAATACACAAATTAACAATCATTCATTAACCCGAGGTGATTATATGCAGCTTTGGAAAGGCAGATTTAAAAAGGAACTTTCAAAAACCACTAACGATTTTAACAGCTCAATCTCATTTGACAGCCGTATGTATAAAGAGGATATCGATGGCAGTATTGCCCACGCAACAATGCTCGGCAGATGCGGCATTATCAAACAGGAAGAGGCTGACGACATAGTTCAGGGTCTTAAGGGAATCCTTGCAGACATAGAAAACGGCACTCTCCATATTGATATGGAAGCAGAGGATATTCACACCTTTATTGAGGGCGAGCTTACAAAGAGAATCGGCGACAACGGCAAGCGACTTCACACATCAAGAAGCCGTAACGACCAGGTAGCCGTTGACATTAAACTTTACCTTAAAAAGGAAGTTGTAAATGTTAAAAAGCTCGTTGTTGACCTTATCAAGGTTATTGCCGACAAGGCGGAAAAGTACAGCGAAACCGTTATGCCCGGCTACACTCATTTACAGAGAGCACAGCCGATTACTTTCGGTCACCACCTTTTAGCTTACGGCGAAATGCTTTTAAGAGATGTGTCAAGACTTGAGGACTGCCTTAAGAGAATGGACGAAATGCCGCTCGGCTCTTGTGCTTTAGCAGGCACAACATACCCTATCGACAGAACAATTACAGCCGAGCTGCTCGGTTTTGAAAGAATTACAAACAACTCGCTTGACGGTGTATCCGACAGAGATTACTGCATTGAGTTTGCGTCTGTTCTTTCTATTATTATGGTGCACCTCTCAAGATTTTCAGAAGAAATCATTATGTGGTGCAGCTGGGAATTTAAATTCATTGAGCTTGACGACGCTTTTTCAACAGGTTCTTCAATTATGCCGCAGAAAAAGAATCCTGACATCGCAGAACTCGTCCGTGGCAAGAGCGGCAGAGTTTTCGGCGACAATATGACTTTACTTACAATTATGAAAGGCATTGCCCTTGCATACAATAAAGATATGCAGGAGGACAAAGAGGCAATTTTTGATGCTGTTGATACAGTTAAAATGTGCCTTACAGCCTTTACTCCAATGCTCGACACAATGAAAGTTATTCCGCAGAATATGCGTAAAGCGGCAGCAGGCGGATTTATTAACGCAACCGACTGCGCAGACTGGCTCACAAAGAATGGGGTACCGTTCAGAGATGCATACAAGGCAACAGGTGAACTCGTTGCAAGATGCATTGAGCTTGGTACAGACCTTGAAAACCTCCCGATTGAGGAGTACAAAAAGGCTTGTGATGTATTTAACGATGATGTTTACAGAGCAATTTCACTTGAAACTTGTGCAAACGAAAGAAAAGCATTCGGCGGCCCTGCCTCTGAAAATGTAAAGGCACAGGCAAAGCGTGTGGCTGAGATTGCTAAGAATTTATAATTGATTTTATAAATGCAGTTGTTGAAAACAATTTTTGTCTTAAATTAAACCTCCTGCCAATTCCGCTTTTCTTTTGCGTGAAAAGAAAAGCTCCAAAAGAAAGCACGCTCAAGAGAAAAGGGATTTCGAGTCCCTTTTCCCTTAAGAATCCTTTTTCCTTAGACGACCAAAGGTCAGTGACCTTTGGAAACTTCAAACTTTTATTTGTTTGTTTTAGTTAATGTTTGGCGGATTGATTTAGATATAGACTATTAGTATAAGTATAAGAATTGTTAGATATATATTCATAAAGGATTGATTAAAATGATAAAAGCAGGTATTGTAGGCGCAACAGGCTATGCCGGTGCCGAGCTTGTAAGACTTCTGACAAGTCACCCCGAGGCTGAAATTTCAGCTATCAGCTCGGTTTCTTTTGAAGGTCAGAAGTTAAGCGATGTTTATCCGTCATATACATTTTTAAACGATATGGTCTGTGAAGACCAAGACGCTGTTGTTGAGAAAAGCGATGTTATCTTCGCCGCACTTCCCCACGGTCTTTCACAGGAACTTGCCGAAAAGTGCATAAGCGCAGGCAAGGCTTTCATTGACCTCGGCGCAGACTTCCGTCTTGAGAGCGAAGAAGAATATACAGAGTGGTACGGCGGTACTTTCCTTGACAAAAAGCTCCACGAGCAGGCTGTTTACGGACTTCCTGAATTTTTCAGAGATAAAATAAAAGGTAAAAAATTAATTGCAAACCCCGGCTGCTACACTACCTGTTCCCCACTTGCCATTGCTCCGGCAATCGCAAACGGACTTGTAAGCACAAAGGGTATCATCTGTGACTGCAAAAGCGGCGTAACAGGTGCAGGCAGAAAACCTACACAAGGCAATCACTTCCCTGAACTTAACGAGGGATTCCACGCTTATAAGGTAGCCTGCCACCGCCACACACCCGAAATTGAGCAGACACTTTCAAAACTTTCGGGCGAAGATGTAACAATCACATTTGTGCCGCACCTTTTACCTGTAAACAGAGGTATTCTTGCCACTGTTTATGCGGATATTAACGATGGCGTTACTTTTGAGCAAATCAGAAAAGCGTATGAGGATTTTTACAAAGACGAGTTTTTTGTAAGACTTCTTGACGACGGCAAATGCGCCGACATTCACAATGTACGCTATTCAAACTTTTGTGATGTTTCAATTCATCACGATAAAAGAGCAAATAAGCTTGTTGCTTGCGCAGCTATTGACAATATGGTTAAGGGTGCAGCAGGTCAGGCAATTCAGAATATGAACATAATCTTTGGACTTGACGAAAAAACAGGTCTTATAATCGTTCCGCCTGCTTTTTAATTAATAATTAAGCAAAACTATAAAACGGAGGCTTTATTATGGGAAACTACAGATTTATCGAAGGCACAGTTACTTCTCCTATGGGCTTTACAGCAGCCGGTATTTGTGCGTCAATCAAGCCGTCAAATAAAACAAAGCGTGACCTTGCGCTGATTTATTGCGACACTCCCTGTACGGCGGCGGCTGTTTATACCAAAAACCTTGTTAAAAGCTCAGCTATTGAGGTAACAAAAAAGCACCTCGAAAACGGCGTGGCTCAGGCGGTTATCGTAAATTCCGGCAATGCAAACACCTGCAACGCAAACGGATATGACATTGCAAATCATATGTGCCTTATCGCAGGCGAAACTCTCGGTGTAAAAGCGGAAGATGTTATCGTTGCATCAACAGGTGTTATCGGTCAGCCTCTGCCTATTCAGCCTATTTTAAAGGCTTGCGTATATATGAAAGGTCACCTCACCAAAGAGGGCGGCACAGACGCAGCCGAGGCTATTATGACAACCGATACGGTAAAAAAAGAAATGGCTATGCAGATGGAGCTTGACGGCAAGACCGTTACAATCGGCGGCATTGCAAAGGGCAGCGGTATGATTCACATTAATATGGGTACTATGCTCTCTTTTGTTACAACAGATGCGGCTGTTTCTTCGGATATGCTGCGTGAGGCTCTGCGTGAGGCTGTTGAGGACAGTTACAATATGGTAAGCGTTGACGGCGATACATCTACAAACGATACCCTTGCTATTATGGCATCGGGCAAAGCCGGCAACAGAATGATTACCAACAAAAACGAAGATTACTATACATTCTTAAGCGGACTTACCGCAGCTTTCAGAGCACTTGCAAAGAAACTTGCGGGTGACGGCGAAGGCGCAACAAAACTTCTTGTTTGCAAGGTTGAGGGCGCTAAGAGCAAGCCCAACGCTGTTAAAGTTGCAAAGAGCATTATCGGTTCAAGCCTTGTAAAAGCCGCAATGTTCGGTTCGGACGCTAACTGGGGCAGAGTATTGTGTGCAATCGGTTACAGCGGCGCTGATGTTGATGTTAAAAAGGTAGATGTTTCTTTTGAATCCGCCAAAGGCAATATTCTTGTATGCAAGGACGGCGCAGGAGTTGAGTTTTCGGAAGAAAAAGCAAAGGAAATTCTGCTTGAAAAGGAAATCAACATTCTTGTATCATTAAATGACGGTTTTGGCTATGCCGAGGCTTACGGCTGTGACCTTACCTATGATTATGTAAAAATCAACGGCGACTACAGAACCTAATTGGCAAAGTAATTTGCCAAACCATAATTTATCTGAAAAACGGGCATTAAATTTATATCAGGGGAAATGAAAAATGGATATTAATAAAAGAGCAAAAGTCTTAATACAAGCTATGCCGTATATTCGTAAATTCAGCGGTGAAACAATTGTTGTAAAATACGGCGGCAACGCAATGATAAACGATAAACTCAAAAGCGCCGTTATGAGCGATATTGCACTTATGCGCCTTGTAGGCGTTAATGTTGTGCTTGTTCACGGCGGCGGCCCTGAAATAAATGCAATGCTTAAGGCAGTCGGCAAAGAGAGCAAATTTGAAAACGGTATGCGTGTTACCGACGATGAAACTATTGACATTGTGCAGATGGTACTTGCAGGCAAGGTAAACAAAAACCTTGTTCAGCTTATGGAAAAACACGGCGGAAAGGCAATCGGTCTTTGCGGTCTTGACGGCAATATGCTTATGGCGGAAAAGCTTGTTACAAGTGCAGACCTCGGCTATGTAGGCGAGATTAAAGAAGTAAATCCAGAACCTTTGCAGAATGTTATCAACAACGGTTATATTCCGATTGTGGCTACCGTTGCAAGCGGTTATGACGGAAATGTTTATAATGTAAATGCGGATATTGCCGCAGCTCACATCGCCGCAAAAATCGGTGCCAAAAAGCTCATTCTTATGACAGACATCAGAGGTCTTTTAAAAGATGTAAACGACGAAGACTCGCTCATATCTGTTGTAAATGTCAGCGAAGTTCCTATGCTCAAGCGTGAGGGCATCATAAAGGGCGGTATGATTCCGAAAATTGACTGCTGTGTTGAGGCTGTAAGAAGCGGCGTAAGCAGAGCACACATTATTGACGGCAGAATTGAACACTCTATCCTCATTGAAATGTTCAGTGATGAGGGTATCGGCACAATGTTCTATTAATAGATTTGCAAATATTTTGCCTACGGGCAGTTGATAAGGAAAAACAGATATGACAATCAGAGAAATGACAATCGATGACTACGAGGAAGTATTTGCCCTCTGGCAGATTACCTCAAAAAGAGCCTTGTCCAAGGCTGACGAAAAAGCAAAAATAGAATCTTATCTGACAAGAAGCGAGGGTATGAGCAAGGTTGCCGTAATTGACGGTAAAATTGTAGGTACTGTACTTGCAAGTCATGATGGCAGACGAGGATTTATTCACCATATGGCGGTTCTGCCCGATTACCGAAGAAACCGAATCGGTCACGAACTTGCAAAAAGCGCTATTAAAGCGATTAAAGACCAAGGGATTGATAAAACTCATATCTTCTGCTATCAGAACAACACCACGGGTCAGAGCTTCTGGCAAGATTTCGGATTTAAAAAGCGTGAGGATATATTTGTTTTTTCCTTTAATAATGAAGATGTAGATAACACTTAAGGGGTGGTATGATGAATACAAAGGAAAAAGATTCGCAGTACATAATGCACACCTACGGCAGATATAATGTAGCTTTAAAAAGCGGTAAGGGTGCTGTTGCGTATGATGAGGACGGCAAAAAATATGTAGATGTTGCATCGGGTATCGGTGTAAACAGCCTCGGCTGGTGCGAGGACGGCTGGGTAAAAGCCGTAAGCGAACAAGCAAACACAATTCAGCATATGTCAAACTACTTTTATTGCCCGCAGGCAAGTAATCTTGCCGAAAAACTCTGTACACTTACAGGCTTTTCAAAGGTATGCTTCGGAAACAGCGGCGCTGAGGCTAACGAGTGCGCAATTAAGGTTGCGAGAAAATACAGCTTTGATAAATACGGTGCTGAGCGCAACGAAATTATTACACTCAACAATTCTTTCCATGGCAGAACAGTAACCACTCTTTCCGCAACGGGACAAGATGTGTTCCACAACTACTTTTTCCCGTTTACTAAGGGATTTTCTTATGTAGACGCAAACGATATGAGCGAACTTGAAAATGCCGTAACAGACAAAACCTGCGCAGTTATGCTTGAGCTTATTCAGGGCGAGGGCGGTGTAAATATCCTTGATAAAGACTATGTTCAGAGCCTTGTTAAGTTCTGTAACGAAAAGGATATTCTTGTTATTGTTGACGAGGTACAGACAGGTGCAGGCAGAACAGGCAAGCTGTTCGCTTTCCAGAATTTTGAAGTAAAACCTGACATTTTCACAGTTGCAAAGGGCATTGGCGGCGGACTTCCAATCGGCTTATGCGTTTGCGGCGAAAAACTAAAAGATGTAATGTCACCTTCGACTCACGGCACAACATTCGGTGCAAACCCTGTTGTTTGCGCAGGTGCAAACTATGTGCTTGATAAAATTTCAAAGCCGGAGTTTCTCTCCGAGGTTGAGTCAAAGGGTAAATATATAGAAGAAAAAGTCCTCAAAATGGACGGCGTAAAGGCTGTTCGCAGAATGGGACTTATGATTGGCATTGAGCTTAAAGACGGCGACGCTCACGATATTGCGGCAAAATGCGTTGAAAACGGACTTATTATCATTACCGCAAAGTCACTTTTAAGAATGTTGCCGCCGCTTAACATTACAAAAAAAGAAATCGACCTTGCGCTTGATATTCTTGAAAAAACATTAAAGGAGAATTAAAATGAAGCATTTACTTAAACTTGAAGATTGGTCAACAGATGAAATCATCAATACACTTAACCTTGCTGACCAGCTTAAATATGAGCAGAAACACGGTATTGAGCACAAAATTCTTGCCGGCAAAACACTTGGTATGATTTTTGAGAAGTCGAGCACAAGAACAAGAGTTTCTTTTGAAGTAGGTATGACACAGCTCGGCGGTTATCCGCTCTTCCTTTCATCCAATGATTTACAGATCGGCAGAGGCGAGCCTGTACAGGATACCGCAAGAGTTCTTTCCCGTTTTCTTGACGGTATTATGATAAGAACATTTAAGCAGGAAGAGGTTGAGGCTCTCGCTGAGCACGGTTCTATTCCGATTATCAACGGTCTTACAGACTACTGCCACCCTTGTCAGGTACTCGCTGACCTTATGACTATCCGTGAGTTCAAGGGTAAACTTGAGGGACTTAAAATGTGCTTTATCGGTGACGGCAACAATATGATGAACTCTCTCATTGTCGGCGCACTCAGCACAGGTATGTCTTTCTCTGCAGCTTGCCCAAAGGGATATATGCCGCCTGAACACATTATTGAATTCGGTAAAAAGTACGGCAACGGCAAATTTGAAATTGTTGAAGACCCAATGGAGGCTGCAAAGAACGCTGATGTTGTTTATACAGATGTTTGGGCATCTATGGGACAGGAAGAGGAGAAGAAGATCCGTGAACAGGCATTTGCCGGCTATCAGGTAAACAAAGAGCTTATGTCTGTTACAAATCCGGAGTGTATGGTTCTTCACTGCTTACCTGCTCACCGTGGCGAAGAAATCACTGCCGATGTATTTGAAGAGCATGCCAATGAAATCTTTGAAGAGGCAGAAAACAGACTTCATGCGCAAAAAGCGGTTCTTGTTGAATGTATGTCAGACAAGAAAATTCGTGAATAATACCAAAAACAAGCAAGATAAACAACTTTGTTTACTGCAAAAAAATAAAAAAACTAAGATTCGACAGTAATTTAATGTAAAGTATTTACAAAAAAGAATTATTGTGTTAAAATATAGTTCAAAGTAGATAATTGGGCAAAATTTTATATATATAATTTTGTTCAACGATTTGCTAAATACTTTAGAGAGGCGGTATAAATAATGAAAAAGTTATCTGCAATCCTTGCATCAGCAACAGTTATTGCTATGGCTAGCGTGCCGGCTTTTGCCGCTGGTATCAACAGCGCAGAACAGGCTGTACTTGACAAGCTTTCAGAAGTAAACACAAGCTACAACGGTGGTTTTATTACTAATGCTGATGAGATGCTCAACCAGTCTGAAAACTACTTCAACACTATTGACATGACAGACGCAGAATCTAAGGAGATTATTGCGGACATCAATGATGCTGTAGATTACCTTAAGTCACAGGGTGCTTCAACTGTTAAGGATCTTAACGCAGCCCAGAAGCAGGAGCTCTTCACTTATGGTCAGAAGGCTGCCAATGTTGTAGGCGTTACAGTTTCTTACGACAAGGCAACTAGGACTGTTTCTGCTACTGACAAGAACGGCAACGCAATTGTTAGCACAAAGGTTACAACTGACAGTAAGGGTAACACAACAACTACAAGCAATGCTATTGCTACAACAGGCGCTAATGTAAACACATTCGCTGTTGCTACAGTTGCAGGCGCAGCAGTTGCTCTTGCAGCAGGTGCTACAGTTGTTCTTTCTGTTAAAAAAAGAGAAAGAGCTTGATTGTAAATGTCTGATATGAAAAATACCAGACACAGGCATAAAAAAATTGGTGGGAAGGGTTTTTTAATTCTTCCCTCTATATTTTTTGTGGTAATTTATCTTTTAGGCTACCTTGTACTTATGCCGTCATCTTCTTTAATTTCGGCAGCAGGTCTTATGTTTTCGGACTCTGCAAGAGATTATTCCACAGAATATAACAATATATTTGTGCCGGTGTCAGAAAACGAAAATGAAACCGATTCAAATAAAAAACTGCCTATAAGTGAAATCCAATACCCAAAGACAGGCGAGCAATTCGGCGAACTTATCATAGAGGATTGCTCTATTGACAATAACCTTTTCTTCGGTGACGGAAATGTTGCACTGCGAAACGGTGTAGGCATATATAACGGCAGTTTTATACCGGGTTACGGAAAAACAATTCTTGTAGCCGGTCATAATAATACATACTTTAACGGACTGAAAAACGCAGAAGCAGGACAGAAAGTCACAATCAGAACAAGCTACGGCAACTATACATACGAGATTACCGAAACCGCAGTAAAAAAGGCTACCGATACATCGGCATATGACCTTTCTGCCGACTACGAAAATCTTATTATGTACACTTGCTATCCGTTTGACGAGCTTGGTCTTACCGATAAAAGATTTTTTGTGTATGCAAAATATGTGTCCGGTCCTCAGATTGATAAAACATCGGGGGAGGACTAAGCGTTATGTCAACTGTTAAAAGAATAGTAAATATTTTGCTTTCGTTTATACTTGCCGTACTGCTTACAGTGCTTACCTTGGCAGGTACTTTGCAGTTTACACTGCTTAACGAAAACTTTATTCTCGACAATATGAACACTTGTAATTATATCACCGAAAAGAAAGATGAAATTACAAGCAGTCTTACCGACCTTGGTTATGCAAGCGGTCTTGAAGAAGATTTCTTTAGCGATTTACTAAACGAAGTTATGTTGCATGATGATGTTGAAAAATACCTCAGCGACTACTATTCGGGCAAGGGCAGTGTAATTGATAAAACCGCATTTAAGCAGACTTTTAACACTGCACTTGACAAGTATATTGAGCAAAAAGGTATTGACCCTAACAGCGTGTCAAGCGATAACAGGGAGTATCTTATTAAAGAGGCCGCAAAAATTTACAAGCAGTCGCTTGAATTGCCTTTCTTTGGCAAACTTGCAGGCAGATTTCAGAATTTAAAGACAATCGTTCCGTATGTAATGGCAGTTTGTCTTATTCTTTCAATATTAATTATTGTAATCTTTATACTCTCCACAAAGTGGAAACACAGAGCCGCAAGATATATCTGTTATGCAACTTTGGCAACATTTTTGTCAACCGCAGTTCTGCCGTTGATTATCTTGCTGTCAAAGAAGGTAGAAACCTTTAACATTGCCTCAAGGGCTACATATATGCTGTTTGTATCTTGTGCAAACAATATGCTTGTATGTATTCTTTCTTGCTCGGCATTTTTCCTTATAGTGTCGGCCGCAATGTTCTTGCTTTATAAAAAGCTTTATAAAAAAGCGGTAAGCTGATTTAGAAAAGTATTAAGATACCCGATTGTAGCAAAGGCTATAATCGGGTTTTTGTTTGCTGTTTTGCTGTGATGGGGTGGGGAAAATCAGACTAACTTTTTAAGAAAATGACAAAATTATAAATTATGACTAAGTTTCAGTCGGGCAACAAAGTAAAGCAAAAGCTAAACTCTCCGTCCCGAAGTAAAAAGTTTGGTCAACCTTTTCAAAGGTTGTGGGTGTGGGCAACGCCCACAAATACTTTATGCTATCGCAAATTTTGATAGCCAAACGGCTTGCCGTTTGGCGGCTTGAACACAATGGCGAAAGCCAATGCGACAGCAACAGAGAAAAGATACTCCCTATAATTTGTGCCGTCATTGCTACGCAATGACGGCACATTATTTTATCTATTCCCCTTTTTAAGGCTATCGCCTGTTTTCAAAACATTGTCTTAGCACGCAAACAGCTTTGCTGTTTGCGCCCGATAATTTGATGTAAGGAAAACTTTTTAAGGGCGCTGCCCAAACCCGCAAGCCTTTAAAAAGGCTTGACCTAAATTTTTTAATTATTTTACCAAACCATAATTACACCAACTTTTGATAAAGAGCCTTAATTATTAATCTTAGCGATGAAACACACAAAAAATACCCGATTATAGCTTTTGCTATAATCGGGTAAATGTTTTTTATATGAGAATTACTCTTTGCTCTTAATGTACTCGTCAATAGCTGCTGCGGCTGTTTTGCCTGCACCCATTGCAAGAATTACTGTAGCAGCACCTGTTACAGCGTCACCGCCTGCATATACGCCCTCACGAGATGTAAGACCGTGCTCATCAGTGATAATGCCGCCCCACTTCTGTGTTTCAAGACCCTTTGTAGTAGCCTTGATAAGTGGGTTTGGTGATGTACCGATAGAAATAACTACTGCGTCAACATCAAGTACAAACTCGCTGTCCGGCTTAACAACAGGTCTTCTTCTGCCGCTTTCGTCAGGCTCACCGAGTTCCATCTCAACGCACTTCATACCTGTTACAAACTCGTTTTCATCACCGAGAATTTCAACAGGGTTGTTAAGGAGCTTAAAGATAATGCCCTCTTCCTTAGCGTGCTCAACTTCTTCTCTTCTTGCAGGAAGTTCCTCTTCGCTTCTTCTGTAAACAATGTAAACTTCATCTGCACCAAGACGCTTTGCACAACGGGCAGCATCCATAGCAACATTACCGCCGCCTACGATAGCAACCTTTTTAGCGTGCATAATAGGTGTAGCGGAATCCTCTTTATAAGACTTCATAAGGTTTGTTCTTGTGAGGAACTCATTTGCGGAATAAACGCCGCAAAGGTTCTCGCCCGGAATCTTCATAAATCTCGGAAGACCTGCACCTGAACCGATAAATACTGCCTCAAAGCCCATATCGTCCATAAGCTCGTCAATAGAGATAACTCTGCCGATAACCATATTTGTTTCAACCTTAACGCCGAGAGCCTTAAGTGTATCAACTTCTTTCTGAACGATTGACTTTGGAAGTCTGAATTCGGGAATACCGTAAACAAGAACGCCGCCTGCAAGGTGGAGTGCCTCAAAAACAGTTACATCGTAACCCATTTTTGCAAGGTCGCCTGCGCAAGTAAGACCTGAAGGGCCTGAACCTACCACTGCTACCTTATGACCGTTTGGCTCCGGCTTATTTACAACAACATCTGTCTGAGCATTGTGCCAGTCGGCAACAAATCTCTCAAGTCTGCCGATACCTACAGGTTCGGTCTTAATACCTCTTACGCATTTTGACTCACACTGTGTTTCCTGTGGGCAAACACGGCCGCAAACTGCAGGAAGTGAGCTTGATTTTGAAATTACATCATAAGCACCCGAAAAGTTGCCCTGTGCAACTTCCTTAATAAAATCAGGAATTGAAATATGTACCGGACAGCCCGATACGCAAGGCTTATGCTTACAATTAAGGCAACGCTGTGCCTCTTCGATTGCAACTTCCTCTGTGTAGCCTGTAGCTACCTCAAGAAAGTTTTTATTTCTTACATTAGGCTCCTGTGTAGGCATAGGAGCTTTTTTAGGTGACATATTCGGCATAATTACTCAACCTCCTTCTTAAACAGATTACAAGCTTCGCTGTAAGCCTTACGCTCAAATTCCTTGTACATAGCGCCACGCTTCATAGCCTCGTCAAAGTCAACCTGGAAGCCGTCAAAATCAGGGCCGTCAACGCAAGCAAACTTTGTTTCGCCGCCAACCGTAAGACGACAGCCGCCGCACATACCTGTGCCGTCAATCATAATCGGGTTCATAGAAACTGTGGTAGGAATGTTGTAAGGCTTTGTTGTCTTAACAACGAACTTCATCATAATAAGTGGACCGATAGTAATTACAAGGTCGTAGTTCTCGCCGGCTTTAATCATCTCTTCGAGCGGAGTTGTAACAACGCCCTGTCTGCCGTGTGAACCGTCATCTGTCATAACAATAAACTTGTCTGAACAAGCCTTGAATTCGTCTTCAAGAATAACAAGGTCTTTGTTTCTGAAACCAACAATAGAGTGAACCTCTACGCCGAGCTCGTGGAGCTTTTCAGCGATAGGAAGTGCAATTGCACAGCCCACGCCGCCGCCTACAACGCAAACTTTCTTGTAGCCGTCTGTATGAGTAGGAACACCGAGCGGGCCTACAAAATCGTGAAGGCAGTCGCCCTCATTTAAGTGGTTGAGTTTTTCTGTTGTAGCACCGACAATCTGGAAAATAATACGAACTGTACCCTTTTCTCTGTCATAACCTGCAACAGTAAGCGGAATACGCTCACCGTCCTCGTCAACTCTAAGGATAATAAACTGACCCGGCTGTGCTTTTTTTGCAATAAGCGGAGCGTCAATTTCCATAAGAGTAACGGTAGGGTTGAGTGATTTCTTTTTAACTATCTTATACATCTCAAATCTATCCCTTCGTATAATCTTTTTAAATCCAACACATAAAATCGCATTGTATGCTTAATATTAGTTTATCACAATAGCATTAAATTTTCAATACAAATTCGTCTTTTTTCATCATAATCCTTAAGCACTTTTTTCCAAAACAATGTACATACAGCCGTATAAATTCATCTTTTATTGTAAAAATATATTTGATACATTTTCAAATTCGCAGCAAAAAATCCGATTTGCAAAAAGCAAAACAAAATCACTCCAACTCTACATTATAATCAGAAAGGATAATAATATGTTTACAAACAAAAAGAAAATCGCACTTGTCGGTACAGGAATGGTCGGTATGAGTTTTGCATATGCGGCTCTGAATCAAAACCTTTGTGACGAGCTTGTACTCATCGACATAAACGAACAGCGAGCCAGAGGCGAGGCAATGGATTTAAACCACGGCATTGCTTTTTCGCCTGCCAGCACAAAAATCTACGCAGGAAATTACAGCGACTGTAAAGATGCCGACATCGTTGTAATCTGTGCGGGTGCAAGTCAGCGGCAACCGTCGCAAAGCAGACTTGAGCTGTTAAAAGGCAATTACGAAATTTTCCGAAAAATTGTTCCGCAGGTAACGAAAAGCGGATTTGAGGGCATATTTATTGTCGCTACAAACCCCGTTGACATTATGACAAGAATTACCTGCGAGCTTTCGGGATTTAAAGCCGAAAAAGTAATCGGCACGGGTACAACCCTTGACACCGCAAGACTTCGGTATCTTTTGGGCGAATACTTTGAAGTTGACCCACGCAACATACACGCCTATGTAATCGGCGAACACGGTGACAGTGAATTTGTACCTTGGTCGCAGGCTCTAATTGCGGTAAAACCGATTTGCGATGTTCTTTCAGACAATTCCAAAAGCTATTTTATGGAGGATTTAGACCGAATAACCCGAGAAGTCCGTACCGCCGCACACGAAATTATCGCCGCCAAAAAAGCGACATACTACGGCATAGGAATGGCAATAGTGCGTGTAGCAAGAGCCGTGCTTGAAAACGAAAACTCCGTACTCACGGTATCCGTTAGATTACGGGGTGAATACGGCGGCAAAAAAGATGTTTTTCTCGGCAATCCGGCAATAATCGGAAGTGAGGGCGCAAAGCGTATGCTTGAACTAAAACTTACTCCGTCAGAACAAAAATATCTTGAAAATTCGTATAACATTTTAAACGACACCTATAAAAGTATTTTGTAAATAAATACAAAGATTAATAATTCGATAAACAGTCCGTTGATAGAAAACTCCGCTCTCAACGGACTGTTTTTATTTGACTTTAATTTTTCCGAATGTTATAATGTAAGTATAAACAGGAATTTCGGGAGGTAAAGACATATGAAAAAGTTTAGAACCGCAGTGTCTGTTATCATTATGGTCATTGCCGGAATCGTCGGCTTTTTTGTCGGAGCATCTGTTAATGAGGCAATGACTGGAGCAGTTTTGTTCTCGATGATTTCCGGAATTTCGTGCATTATTTACACAATTGATAATTTTGAGAAATAATCGAATATACTTAAAAATAAAATATGATTTTGTGTTAAAATTCTTTAAATCCTTGACATTGATAAAAAAATGTACTAAAATGTCTGTACTTATAATAAAATATGGTCATCGGAGGACATGGTGTCGTAACACCGTTCCGAGTATTCGGAACACTGTCGATAAGATGTCGGGTGAGCTCGGTTATTGATAATATAACCGAGCTGTTTTTATGTAAAAATAAAGGAGAGCGAAATATGATTCAGTTATTGGAGCATTTTACCTACAAAAAACTTATCCGATTTACAATTCCAACTGTTGCAATGATGATTTTTACATCTGTTTACGGGGTTGTTGACGGACTGTTTGTGTCAAACATTGTGGGTAGTGAGGCCTTTGCAGGTGTAAATCTGATTATGCCTGCGCTGATGATGCATAGAACCTTTTATACTTACTGTTTAAACAGCAAAAGCACTACAAAGTATGAAATTGCAAACAATACAAATGAAATTATCTGACTTAAGTAATAGTTTTTGAAATAGCTTTCCGGCGGATCCGGTTCAAGCTGAGATTTTTTGTATTTTTTTAATGAATACATATTTCCGAAAAATGTAAGTATAACAACAAAAGCAACAAAGATATAAGCACAGTTCAATTCGATTAGATCTAATGTTTTTGAAAAGAAACTATTATAGCTGTGATAATAAAAATAAAATGCAGCAAGTGCCGGTGCTGCCTCAAACATATAAACAATTCGTTTTTTCTTAGCAAACACAGCATAATTCAAAAGCGAGAACTCACCATGATGATGCCATCGCATCTCTATAAAGTAATCATCATTTTCAAAGATTTTCAGCAGTATAACTATAAAACAAGATATTAAATAAACAGCACTTCCAAAAACAGCTGCGGAAATGTTAGGACAAGCCTTTTCCAGTAACTCGCCGTCATTTCTAAGTGGGTTAGATTCCAGTATGGAAACCACTATAAAATTCATTACCATATACTTTGTGGGAATTATAATGCTTTGGTCGGTTTTACCAATACACTCCATAAGCGACATAATTGAAAGAAATGTTATAATACCGATAACCACGAAACTTTCTATCAAGTACAAATAATCTTGAGAAAATGAAAAATAAAATTTGTAAAGCGGCACCGTTACACTTTCCAAGCTACCTAAAAAGAAATGAAAATGATGCGTAAAAAGTAAACTAACAACATTTATCACCGAACAAAGAATGATTGCAAACTGAAATCCGCTGAGAATTTTATAAGCAAGCTGAAACCTCGGCTTGCGTGATGTGTAGTTATAATCATTTACTGAAATCATAATAAAGCACCTTAAAATCGTCTTGTTTTTATCTGTATTTCTCTGTAACTTAATAATACTACCTTTTAGCTCTTTTTTCAATACTTCCCATTCACAATATTATTAACATACCATTAAAATAATGTTAAAAACTTTTCTGCTTTAAAGGTCAAATTGAGCATAAACCCTTGACATTGATAAAAAAATGTACTAAAATGTCTGTACTTATAATAAAATATGG
>ERZ1023641.158-NODE-158-length-24579-cov-9.697725_pt1 | contig 24579 bp, 20 predicted proteins | sample MGYA00380335_ERZ1023641 | MGnify/ENA primary metagenome ERZ1023641 (study PRJEB33179, sample SAMN07448970) | human gut metagenome | biome: Human-gut; feature: Human associated habitat; material: Faeces | host: Homo sapiens | place: India: Bhopal | collected... | reverse complement strand
GTTTTAAAAGGTTTAAATAGTAATTTCTTATTAATAATTCTTATTTTTGAAGCATGTACCGAAAAAGTTTCGATACTTTTTAATAACCTAAAACTTAAGATAATGAATCTAAAGTTTTCAATTAACAGCCTATTCATGGCTATTGCACTATTAGTTAGTGCCGGTTGTACAACCGAAAACGGTGATGGTAATGAATCATCCCATGTAGCGAACCAGCAAGTTAGCTTGTCGTTTTACCAAGTGACCATGCAGTCATTGGAGAATTCTCAGGCAAAGACTCGAGCAGACGAAAGCAGTACGAGTACTGCTTTGAAGAACAGCCCGTTTACTTACTTGGATATTTCTCTGATCCCTACCAATGGCACGGGCAAAACTATCGTCTTCAGACAGGTGAAGGCTGAAATGGCAGACAACTTCGGTCATGTCAGTATGCGGGTTCCTGTGGGTGAATATGATATGGTGGCTGTAGCCAGCAAGAATGCCGATGTGAAGATTAATTCTGTGACGGAGGTTGTCTTCCCCAACAAGGTGACAGACATGGCGGCTGTTTGCCAGAAGATAATGGTAAAGGAAGGAAACAATGCTTTTAATTGCAATATGAAGCGTTCTGTGGCTAAGTTTACCATTGAAAATACTGGTTCCACGACGGACGTAGTGAAGAATATGAAGTTCCGCATTTCGGGTAACTGCAGCAACAAATGGAATCCTACGACAGGTCTGGCGGCAGACGTGAGCGTGGTGACTCCGACAATCGAGATGAGCAATACTTATTCCCGGTATAACGCTTATGTCTTCCTGAGCTCGGCGGAGGAGGAGAATATCAAGGTGGATGTGGAGATGCTGGACTCGGAGGGCTCGCTGCTGAAGAGTCTGTCCTTTGAGAACGTTCATCTGAAAACCAACTATGTGACGAAATACACCACCGGCAATCTCTTCGGTGTGTCGAGCTCGGCTGACTTCACTTTCTCTGATGCTGAGTTTATGGACTCAGGCACTGGTAAGAACTTTTAGAATGGCGGTGGCTTCCCTATAAGATAAAAGGCTGGCTTCGAAATGAAGTCAGCCTTTTTATGAATATGTTGTGTTCTTATTCTTAATACATTACCGGATGAAGAGCAGCTCGCGATACTTTGGCAGTGTCCAGAGTTCATCGGCTACGAGAAGCTCGAGTTTGTCGATCTGATAACGGATTTCCTCCATCTTAGGCGCCACGGTGTCGTGATAAGCCACTGCCTTCTCGCGCTCGCTCTCTATTCTGTTGGCCACTTTGCGGGCATTCACCAGTGCCTCTACTCCAGTCTCTATGGTCTGCGTGCGCTCGGCTATCTCGCGGATAATCTTCACATTGCGGGCGGTGAGTTTCTTGCCTTCCTCTCCGCCGAAGATATTGATCATGCCCTCTACATTCTTTGCCAGACGGCTCTGGTAGTGGGTTGCCACAGGAATGATGTGGTTCATCGAGAGGTCGCCCATCACACGGGCCTCTATCTGAATCTTCTTGGTGTAGATTTCCCATTTCACCTCGTTGCGCGCCTTCAGCTCACTCTCGCTCATCACATTGGTTTTGGCGAACATGTCGATGCTTTCCTTGTCGAGATAACGGTCGAAGACAACGGGGCAGGACGCCTCGCAGTCGAGTCCGCGCTTCTGAGCTTCTTCCTTCCACTCGTCGCTGTAGCCATTGCCGTCGAAGCGGATGGGCTTGCAGGTCTTGATATCCTCGCGCACTACGTCGATGATGGCGGAAGTCTTGTCCTCGCCTGCATCGATAAGAGCATCGACTCTTGTCTTGAAGTTCTGCAGCGCCTCGGCCACAGCCGCATTCAGCACTATGAGCGACGATGCACAGTTGGCCTCGCTGCCTACGGCACGGAACTCGAATCGGTTGCCGGTGAAGGCGAATGGGGAAGTACGGTTGCGGTCGGTATTGTCGATCATCAACTCAGGAATCTCCGGAATATCGAGCTCCACACCCTTCTTGCCTGCCAGTGCAAAGAGTTCTTCCTTGTCGGCTTTCTCGATATGATCGAGCAGGTCGGTGAGCTGCTTGCCTAAGAAAGATGAGATGATGGCTGGAGGAGCCTCGTTGGCACCCAGTCGGTGCGCATTGGTGGCACTCATGATGGAGGCCTTGAGCAGACCGTTGTGCTTGTACACGCCCATCAGGGTTTCCACGATGAAGACGACAAAGCGCAGATTGTCCTCGGGAGTCTTGCCTGAAGCATGGAGCAGCACACCTGTATCGGTACAGAGACTCCAGTTGTTGTGCTTGCCCGAGCCGTTGACACCGGCAAATGGCTTTTCATGCAACAGTACTCGGAAGCTGTGCTTGTGAGCCACACGCTTCATCAAGCTCATCAACAGCATGTTGTGGTCGACAGCGAGGTTGCACTCCTCGTAGATAGGAGCCAGCTCAAACTGGTTTGGCGCCACTTCGTTATGGCGTGTCTTGCAGGGAATACCCAGCTCGAGAGCATGGATTTCCAGGTCTTTCATGAACGCTTGCACACGCTCTGGAATGGTGCCGAAATAATGGTCGTCCATCTGCTGGTTTTTGGCAGAGTCGTGCCCCATAAGGGTTCGCCCAGTAAGCATCAGGTCGGGGCGTGCCGAGTAGAGACTCTCGTCCACAAGGAAATATTCCTGTTCCCATCCCAGGTTGGTCTGCACCTTCTTGACCTGTGGATAGAAGTAATGGCACACGTCGGTAGCCGCCTCACTCAGTGTGTGGAGCGAACGCAGCAACGGAGCCTTGTAGTCGAGAGCCTCGCCAGTGTAAGAGATAAAGATGGTAGGAATGCACAGTGTGTCGTCGATGATGAAGACCGGCGATGTAGGATCCCATGCCGAATAGCCACGCGCCTCGAAGGTGTTGCGAATACCTCCGTTGGGGAATGAACTGGCGTCAGGTTCCTGCTGTACGAGCAGTTTTCCGGAGAACTCTTCTATCATGCCGCCCTTTCCGTCGTGCTCTACGAAGGCGTCGTGCTTTTCAGCTGTTCCCTCCGTGAGGGGCTGAAACCAGTGCGTATAGTGTGTTACCCCGTTTTCCTCTGCCCATAGCTTCATGCCGGCTGCCACAGAGTCGGCGATGGAACGATCCAGTCGGGTACCGTTGTCTATCACGTCGATGAGTTTCTCGTACACATCGGATGGAAGATACTTGTACATCTTCTGGCGGTTGAATACATACTTGGCGAAATACTCCGAAGGTCTTGTCTTGGGAGCATCCACCTCTACAGGTCTTTTTTTGAAGGCCTCGGCTACAACCTCAAATCTCAAATTAGCCATTCTTTTATTGTTTGTTTAAAGTTTGCGGTGCAAAATTACAAAATTCTTGGAAATTGAAAACCATATTGACGATTTTTTATAATAAAATCGCACAAAACTGCTCATAATAGTAGTTTTTGGCACAAAACAGCTCACGATAGTGATTTTTCACACAATGACGGGGGTTGTCTACAGACTGCTGAACCTCTCTATGAGTTTGCGCCGATAGAACCGCCCCACCTTTACATGAGTGAGCGTTTCGAAGGGCGGATAGAAATGGCACACGTTGTCGACCACCTCGATGAGATAGTTCATATTGATGATGCATCGCTGGCTCACCTGCACAAACTGGCTGTCGAAATCGAGCAGTTCCTCGCTCTTCAGTGTGCGCTTCAGCCTCACCGGAGTCTTGCATCCTGCCACCACAGCCTCCCAGCACCGCACCTCATGGTTGTACTGAAAGAGGCACACGTCGCGCTTGTCCACGAGCCGAAAGTCTACGGTGTTGGTATAGAGCAGAAACTTGTCGTCACTCTTCTTGCCGTCCTGCATTTCCTTCTTGCCGTCGCTTGCGGCTGTCACTTTCTGCAGTCTGCCCATTACCGTTGCCAGTTCTTTCCCGTCTATGGGCTTGAGCAGTACATCGAAGGCTTTTTTGCGGAAGGCAGGCAGCACAAACTCGTCATAGGCGGTGTACATCACTACACGGCAGCGTCCATGCGTGAAGATGTCGACACGGTCGAGGAAGTCGAGCCCCGAGATGTCGGGCAGCTGTACGTCGAGGAATATCAGGTCGGGCTGATGCTCGCTCACCATAGTGAGTCCGTCGAATCCGTTGTAGGCGATGCCTGCCAGGCTGACCTCGTCGTAATCTGCGAGATGCTCTGCCAGGCTTCGGGCTGCATCCTTGTTGTCGTCGATAATGATTGTTTTCATGAGCTGTATGTGATGTTGGTTTTTGTTTTCTTTTACTTTCGGGGTTTAGAAATCCAGTCGGAAGTCGTCTGGCACCATGATGACAGCCTCACATCCACAGGCGTTACCTGCCTCGTCTTTCCTGTTGGTCATGGCGAAGGACATCTTGCTTCTGTTGCGCTCATTCACGATGGCTACGGTCTGCGTGATGATGCTGAGCCCCGTGCGCTTGCTGCGTCCCACGCTTCGTATATCGAAACCGGGTCCGTTGTCGCATACGGCTATCCGTATCATCTTCTGCCTGCGCTCCACGCTGATGTCGAGTTGTTTGTGTCCTTCCCATCCTCTGAGTCCGTGCACAAAGGCATTCTCTACCAGTATCTGCACAAACATGGAAGGTATCTTCACCTTATTTATATATACCTCGGGAGCGATATGAATATGAAAGTCGAAGTCATCGCTCAGCAACTGCTGTTCTACCTTCACATACTGGTTCACGAAGTCGAGTTCATCGCCCAGGGTTACAGCCAGCTGGCACGAGATGTCGAGGTTGGCTCTGATGAGTCGGGTAAGCTCCTGCAGTTCGTGTGCTTCCTGCTGTTCGGAATGCACAATCTTATTGTTGAGCACATTGAACACAAAGTGGGGCGAGATGCGGTTGCGTGCGCTTCCCAGCCTCAGTTTCATGATGTTCATCTTCGTCTGCAGGTCGCGCTTTCGCGTACGCAATATCCACAGTGCGAATATCAGTGCCAGCACCAATGCAGCTGACACGACGGCAAAGGTTGTGGCATGCGCCTGCTGTATGTCGACATTCTTTCGTTCGAGTTCCAGGGAATGATGCAGCTTCAGTGTGTCCTGCGTGAATCGCTCCATGATTTCCGAGGCCCGCATATTGATGCGGTTGTGCTCCAAGGAGTCGTTCTTCCTCATGTCCTCTCTCAGGTTGTCGTAAGCCATGCGGTAGTTGCCCGTCGACTCATAGTAGCGCCGCAGGTAATTGTTGCGCACCTGTCTCATCGTAAAGGCGATGTTGGCTGTGTCAATTCCTTTCTCCGTGTCGAGGACCGACTTCACTTCTGCCATGTTGCCACGCTTCACCGCCAGGCCTATACGTATGGTGTTGCAGTAGTAGGTGATCAGCGCATCGTTGGTGCGGCTGGCAAAGGGCTCCACTTCGTCAAGATAATGAGCTGTGGAGTCGAGGCGATTGAGGTTCAGATACACATCCGCCAGGTTTACCTTGCAGATGAACATATCGAAATTGTCCTGCATGTGATGTTTCTCCAACAGGTTTTTCAGGGCGACGAACTTCCGGAGCGATGCCTCGTAGTCCTTGGCGTAATAATAGTAGTTGCCATAGTTGTTCAGAAAATAAGCCTGCATTCCCACCGACATGGATTTCATGCAAGCCTCCGTCTGCTGATAGTAGCGCAGCGATGTTTTCCAGTCGTTGAGTTGCTGATAGATGGTGGCAAGACCCATGTAGAGCGTCACGTTGTCTTGCTTGGGCAGCTCGAGCGAATCCACCAGGAAGAGTGCTCTTCTGTACCACGCGGCAGCCTCTACGAGGCGGTTCTTGAAGAGATAGGCGTCAGCCAGATTGGCACACACCAGTGGGCGCTGAGTCTGCAGATTACTCTCCCCCAACAGCGAGTCGGCACGATGATAGAGCCTGATCACCTCGTCGGGGTCTTTGTGGAAGTTGTGCAGGTTGACAGCCTGGCAATTATAAGCATAAGCCAACAAAGCGTTGCGCCTCGACGATGAGGGTTGTCTCTTGGCAAAGTCGATTGTCGCCTTCAGATAAGGTGCCATGGAGTCGGGAGTGGCAGAAAGACAGTACATCTTGCCCATCCTTACATAGCATTCATAGTAAGCGATGCTGTCGGGCGCCTCAGCCATAGCCTTGAGAATCATCTGTCGGGCTTGCGGCGACTTGGCACCTATTGAGTCCTCAAGCTGCTGCAACAGGAGCTGCCCGGCATCGGGCACAGCCTTTCCTTCCTGCCGACTACAAGCCGCCACAAACAGCAAGCACAGGCTCACTGTCGCCAAGATCATGTACTTCAGATATGTTTTCACTACTTTTTTATTCCAAATAATCTGCTGCGAAATTAATCATTTTTTTTGAAACGACAAAGCCTTGACTACAAACTTTCTTTGCTTTTATCTTCTAACTTACGATTATTTTTTACCACATAGGCACGTTTTCCGACAGCATAAGCACTCCTTGCACCCATTTAGACACGATGTGAGTTTTTCTGTGTTTGCACTTTCATAAGAAATGCTTAACTTTGCCAAACAAGATATTTTGCCTAATGACACGACGGTGTCATAACATCATCAGGAAAATTATGTCTGTTAAACCCCTTTTCTGACAAAGGTTGGCGCTCCTCTCACATTCTTATGTCGAGGGAGCGTTTTTTGTATGTTTGACAGAAGTTCCCTCATTTGCGAAACTTCAATAAAAATAAACGAATTTATTTTGTATTGTCTTCGTTTTGCACTACCTTTGCAAGCAAAAAGACAAGATATGGACAAACAGCAAAACAGAAATCAGGCACACTTGCCCTACCGCATCATCGCACTCGACTTAGACGGAACTCTCACCAACCACGACAAGGTGATAACTCCCAAAACACGTGAGGTGCTACTCAAGGCACAGCACGAGGGTGCCATCGTGGTGCTGGCTTCGGGAAGACCGACCTATGGCATCGTGCCGCTTGCCAACGAGCTGAAGCTCGACACACATGGCGGTTTCATCCTGGCTTACAACGGTGGAAAAATCGTGGACTGGGGCACACAGCAGGAATGCTTCGCACAGCACCTGCCGCCATCTGCCATCCCCGTCATCTACGAATACGCCAAGCGGAAGGGACATGCTCTGTTGGGCTACGCCGGAAACGAGATCGTGACGGAAATGCCCGACGACCCTTACGTGAAGGAGGAGTCGCGCATCAACAAGATGAACATCAGACGTGTGGACAACCTGCTAATGCACTTGGAGCCTAACCCCACCAAACTGCTCATGACGGGAGAACCGACAACGATGATCGTTGCCGAGGAAGAACTGGCTGAACAGCTGGGCGACAAGATGGATGTGTTCAGATCGGCACCTTTCTTCCTGGAACTGGTGCCGAAGGGCATCGACAAGGCGCAGTCGCTGTTGAGACTGTTGGCTAAAGTGAACCTCACGCCTGCAGATATGATTGCCTTCGGCGACGGATACAACGACCTGAGTATGCTGCGATTGGCGGGAATGGGTGTGGCCATGGCGAATGCTGCGCCAGAGGTGAGAGCCGACGCCGACTACGTGACGCTGTCGAACGAGGAGGACGGTGTGGCTGTGGCGATAGAGAGGTTTTTGAATATTTAATGAAATAATATAATATGTTACAGCTGGACAATTTCTACAAGGCTCGCTTCGTGCTGAGCAAAGTGATTAGAAAGACTGAGCTGGTTCACACTCCGCGAATCAACCCAGAGAGTGATGTGTTTCTGAAGCCGGAATGTCTGCAGAAGACGGGATCGTTTAAGATTCGTGGTGCTTACTACAAGATTTCGCAACTCACTCCAGAAGAGAAGGCAAAGGGTGTGATAGCCTGTTCGGCGGGCAACCATGCCCAGGGTGTGGCGCTCGGTGCTACTGCCATGGGTGTGAAGAGTCTGATATGTCTGCCCGAGGGCGCTCCTATATCGAAGGTGGAGGCTACCAAGCGATTGGGCGCTGAGGTGTGTCTGGTGCCGGGAGTCTACGATGATGCTTATCAGAGGGCACTGGAGCTGCGCGACGAGTACGGCTACACCTTTGTACATCCTTTCGACGACGAGAACGTGATTGCCGGTCAGGGGACGATTGGCCTGGAGATTCTGGACCAGCTGCCCGAGGTGGAGGCTGTCGTGGTGCCTGTGGGCGGCGGCGGACTGATTTCGGGTGTGGCGTTTGCCATCAAGTCGCTCAACCCGAATGTCAAAATCTATGGTGTGCAGGCTGAGGGTGCTGCCAGCATGGTGCAGAGTCTGCACGACCACAAGCAGGAGAAACTGCCCTCGGTGGCAACTGTGGCCGACGGCATCGCTGTGAAGGAGCCTGGCAAGCTGACTTTTGAGACTTGCTCGAAATACGTAGACGAGATTGTGACGGTGAGCGAGGACGAGATTTGTGCTGCCATCCTGAAACTGATAGAGAGCGAGAAGATGGTGGCTGAGGGCGCCGGTGCTGCCAGTGTGGCTGCCGTGATGTACAACAAGGTGCCGGTGAAGGGCAAGAAGACTATCTGTATCGTGAGCGGCGGTAACATCGATGTGACGATTCTGAACCGTGTGATTACGCGTGGTCTTGCCAAGAGCGGACGCCTATGCACCATCGAGATGGAGCTCGACGACAAACCGGGCGAACTGGTGGAAGTGTGCTCGGTGATAGCAAGCTTGGGTGGAAACATCACGGGTGTGCACCACGACCGTTCTGCCAACCGCCAGAAGGTGAACTCGTGTGTGCTGCGTCTCACCATGGAGACCCGTGATGCTGATCACGTGAAGGAAATCAAGGGGGCGCTCGAAGAAAAGGGCTTCCACCTGTATATTGTTTAAAAGTAAAAAGGTAAAAAAGTAAAAAATAAAAAATTAAAAGGTAAAAATTATGAACGCAATTCACACAGACAACGCGCCTGCTGCTATAGGACCTTATAGCCAGGCTATTGAAGTTAATGGTTTCGTATTTGCATCGGGTCAGATTCCTATCGACCCTGCAACGGGTAATTTCGTAGAGGGTGGCATCAAGGAGCAGACCCGCCAGGCGCTCACCAACGCGCAGAACATCCTGAAGGCTGCCGGCACCGACCTCGCCCACGTGGTGAAGACTACTGTCTATTTGGACAGCATGGACGATTTTGCAGCCATGAACGAGGTTTACGCCGAGTTCTTCAGCCAGCCTTTCCCTGCCCGCTCTGCCGTAGCTGTAGAGAAGTTGCCCAAGGGAGCCTTGGTAGAGGTTGAGGTATTGGCAGCGAAGTAAGCAGACCTTATCATCGTAACGGAAGTTAATTTATCTTCTTCCGTTACGATTTTTTTTATTATCATAAAAAATCATACCATCTGCACGAGATGGTATGATTCACACTAACACTTAGGGCGTATAAAAAACACCATGCTACTGGGCCTGCTGGCTACTCTTTCCAGAGGCGTAACGCAGCATGTTGAGTAAGAGCTGGCGGCCTACGGCGTCGGCTTTGTTCATGCCTTGTGTGTTGAAAGTATTCATCGATTCGTTCATACCGTCGAGGTCCACCTTCTTGTTATAGGCGGCTGTGCCACGCAGACAGGCAGGAATGTCGAGCGTGGTGATGAGCACGCGTCCTCTGCCTACGGCTATCTCGGAGAGGGCTGAATACACCTCCTTGCGATGGTCGGACACACAGCCTACGAGCACCTCGCCATTCATGTCGCGCAGACCGACGCGGCGGCGGTTATAGGCGGCAAAGCACTGATACTCCCAGTTGAACACACAGTCGGTGGGCAAGCCCTCGAAGATGGGGTGTGACCGGCAGAAGAAGTTGCCTCCGTACCAGGAGCGCCCCAACTGCTTGAATCCCCGGTAATCCATGATCTCCTTATCGCTGAGCAGGTCGGCCCAGCGCAGGGGATTGTCGACGATGACAACTGTGTGGCCTGTGCTTGCCCATTCGAGGATGTCGCTGTAGCCACTGCCGAACTGGGTTGGCTCAAAGGCTCCCACAATCATGAAATCGCCCTGCGGACGACCAGCCTTATAGTCTGTAGTCTGTATGCCCTGACTCTTGAGATAGGCGGCGAGCACTCCTGTGGTATCTGCCACCACGCACGTGCCCTCTATGCTCTTGGCGTTCATGGCTACGGCATAGATGCGGTCGCTGCCTGCTGCCACGGTGCGGCCCTGCTGCACCAACTTGGCGTCGACGCTGACATAGCCAGAGCCTGTCACCTTCCACTGCCATCCGGTCATCAGGTTCTCGCCATACACTACACCACCACTCACCTTTACCTTGCGCTTGGTCTGAGCCAAGAGGCGCCCTTTGGCATCACGGGCGGTCAACACCAACTGTGCCGTGCCGTGTACGTTCTTTCGATTGACGATGTACACATCGGTGGTGGTGGTATCGCCTACAGCCAGCACCTTGTTGGTCAGCTTTACTGCCAGGTAGAGAGGACGGTTGTAACGGGCAATGAGGTCGGCATCGCCCTTCAGGTTGCGGTAGTTGTCGACGATGCCCGAGTGGTTCTCCAATTTCATTGATTCCCATCCGTTGACGGCGTAGGCATCGACGGTGTTGCTGATGTGTATATTCTCTATCACTCGTCCCTGATAATAGTAAGCCACGTTGCCCATCTGTCTGGTCAGACTGTCGACACAGGGGAAGGCTTTGCTGAAGCCACGCTGGCGCAGGAACTGATCGTAGGCATCGTACCAGGCGAGGTAGTCTTTGGCTTCCCATCCTGTGGTGCGCCCGGTGCGCAAAATCTCATCGCGTATCAGCTGCAGGCGTGGTGGTGTGCCGATGGCTCCCTCCTCGCCCCAATATACGATCTCGCCCTTGTTGGCGGAGTAGCGCAGATAGTTGTCCTTACCTTTATATATATAGTCGTGATAGACACCGGGGCCTCCGGCATGATGGTTGTCCCACCACCCTACGTTGTAGAAAGTGGTATCGTTGGGCATCAGGTGCAGCTTGAAGTGATCGTCGGGCTCTCCTTCGGGGTTCTTGCCGTTGCACGAGTTGTAGGTCAGGATGCGCGAAGGATCCAGTCGGTGTCCCATCTGCATCTCACGTCGGTCTTCAGCCTGCGGAGACGCTCCGCGCTCGTTGTGCAAGTTGTAGATGATGAGCGATGGGTGCGAACGGTCGCGGCGAATCATGCGTGCCAGCTTCTCGTTGCGATAGTCGAAGTAGAACTTGGTATAGAGAGTTCCGTCATCAAACTTGCCTGCGGGATACTGGTTTCCACCAGGCTCCTCGAAATAGAGCAGTCCCAGTTCGTCAGCGGCATCGAGTACATCGGGGTTGCCGATGGTGCGGTGAAAGTTGAGCATCGTCATGCCCAGTTGTTTGGCGTCACGCACCTGCTTGTAGGCCAGTTCCCTGGACGGCGTGATGCCGTTGTCGGGCCAGAAGCTCCACGATATGGCGGTCACGAGGGTGATGCGCTTGCCGTTGAGGTAGAACTGCTTGTCGCCCCTCACCGTGCGCACCTCGAACCAACGGAAGCCAAAACGCTTCTTCACCTCGTCGTTGCCCAACCTCAAGGTCAGTTCGTACAGGTTGGGGGCGTCGACACTCCACAGTCTGGCCTGTGGCAATGACACCTCGATGGTTTTCTCGGCTGTGGTCATCTGGTCGTTATGACGCCATACCACCTTCTGGCTGCCACGCTCCCTCAACTCCATTACCAACGGAGTGTCGGCAGTAAGTCCTCCTGCCGCAACATGAACCTCCACGACAGAGGGGACAGGGGTGTTCTCGACAAACACGTCGTCGATGTACGTTCTGTCGGTGGCACACAGATGCACACGCCCCGTGATGCCGCCAAAACCATGCGAGGGATTGGTGAGATAGTTGCCCCACGCATAGCACTGCGAGTCTTTCCAGTTGAAGTTGCCGTTAGGGTCGGTGATGCGGATGGCAACATCGTTCTTCTGACCCAGCTTGACGTATGGGGTGATGTCGATAGAGAAAGGGGTACTGTTGACGAGGTCGTAACCTGCGAGCTGGTGGTTGACGAACACCTCGGCGCGAAAGCGTACGGCATCAAACTGCAAGGTGATGCGCTTGCCTGTCCAGTTGGCAGGCACGTCTACCGAGGTGTTGAACCACGATACGCCCACATAGTTTCCTGTCACACCGTAGGTCTGTCCGTTCCATCCCCACAGCTCTCCCTCGACAGTGGCAGGCAGCTGAACGTTGCGCTTCTGGGGAGCGTCGAGCAACTGCCACCCTCCTGTGGGCTGATGAACGGGGAGCGCAGCAACATTGACGGGCGAAACATATAGCTCGTCGCTGTTCCATTGAGCCTGGGTGTCGAGCGTAATGTTCCACCCTAACGAAGAAAGGTCGACCGACTCTCGTGCCTTCGACTGCAGCGATACCACAGCCAAGGCCAATAATAGTTTGTTCTTGATTAACATAGAGATTAAGTTTTAAAGTTTTAAAATAAAGAGGTGTAAATGCCAAATAAGTTTGTTTTTATTCTGTCTTCCTGTCGGCCGTGTACATACCTATGAGGATGCAGGCAGCACCTGCGAGGAAGTAGGGAGTGATTTTCTCGCCCAGTACCCAGGAGGCAAAGATCATGGTGGAGATGGGGTTGAAATAAACCCAGTTGGTGGCTTTGACGGCTCCCAACTTGGAGATGCACCAGTTCCACGTAAGGAAACACACCATGGAAGCCAGGCAGCCCAGGAAGAGCAGGTTGGCAAGTACCACGGGATGCGTGAGTACCTCCGGGGAGGGAAGACCTGGCACCACGGCATAATAGGGCAGAATGGTGAGTACGCCATAGAAGAACACCTTTCGCGTGATGAATGCGGCACTGTACTTGTCGGACATCGACTTCATGAGCAGCGAATAGACAGCCCAGCACATACAGGCTGTGAAAGCCAACGCATCGCCCACGGGAGAGAGATGGAGCACGAAACGGCCGTTGAGCACCACGATGACCATGCCCACAAATGCCAACAGCGAACCCATCAGCTGAACCACATGAATGTGCGAGGAGCGATAGACGAGCCTCACCAACAAGGTGGCGAAAAGAGGACACGAGCAGACGATGAGCGAGGTGTTGGTGGCGGTGGTGAAGTTCATCGCCTCGTTCTCGCTCAGAAAGTAGAGCGAGCCGCCCGTAATGCCCAACAGCATCATCCTGCCCTCATCGCGCCACGACGAGGCGAAGAGCCGACGGTGGTTGAAACACAGCATCAGCACATAAGCCATGAAGAAACGAAGGGTGAATATCTGGGCTGGCGAAAGGCCATGAAGCATCAGCACCTTGGTGGAGACAAAGGTGGTTCCCCATATCGCCACAGTGATGAAGGCGACAAGATGATAGAAAAATGTACTGTTATGTTGTGTCATCGTGATTTAATAAAAACTTATGCAAAGATAATGCAAAATTCTGAATGAGCGAAAAGAATATAAAAAAATATCGTATCTTTGCAGCATGAAATTTCATCCAATACATATAGACCCAGCCTCGGGCATCCGGTTGCCCGAGAGAATGAACAATCCGTTCTGTTATGAGCCGCACCCTCTCTGCATCATGGCCTGCAAGGAGCTGCAGGAGAAAATCGCCCAGCGTGACGACTGGCGCGAGGAGATAGACCGTGGCAAGATGTTCGGCGTGCTGATCGTGGAAAAGCCTCGGAAGGACGGCGAAGCGACTGAGCCACAGACAGGCTATATAGCTGCCTACAGCGGACAGATAGGTGGCCGGAGCGACTGGAGTGGCTTTGTGCCTGCCGTATTCGACTATCTGAAGCCCGACGGATATTTCAAAAAGCACGAGAGCGACATCTCGGACATCAACGTCGCCATACACGATCTGCAGAACGATGAGCGGATGAAACAGATAAAGACGGAAATCGACACCCTGAAAGCTCGCTGGCAGCGCGACATCGACGCCTATCAGCTACAGATGAAGGCAGCCAAAGCACAGCGCGACGCCCGACGCAAGGCGGGCAACTTGAGCGAGGAGGAAAAGGCAGAAATGGTGAGGGAGAGCCAGTTTATGAAAGCCCAGTTGAGAAGACTCAAGAAAGAACGGGACAGGAAGACCGACATCGAGGAGGAATACGACAGAAACCAGAAAGACATCAGGTATCTGAAACAGCTACGCAAAGAACTCTCCGACTCACTGCAACGATGGCTGTTTAGCAAGTTCTGTATGCTCAACCCACAGGGCGATCGCAAGAACCTCTTGGAGATTTTCAAGGACACGGCAGCCAAGATTCCACCGGCTGGCAGCGGAGAATGCTGCGAGCCCAAGCTGCTGCAGTATGCCTACAGCTACGGTTATCGTCCGCTGCAAATGGCCATGTTCTGGTGGGGAGAAAGTCCGAAGGAAGAAATACGCCATCACCTGAACTTCTATCCTGCCTGCAACGGCAAGTGCAAGCCCATCCTGCAATGGATGCTGCCCGAGGCCACCTGTACGCGGACGGAAGAATACAAGGCGGAGCTGAAGACTGTCTACGAAGATGAGCAGATAGCCGTAATATGCAAGCCGGCAGGAATGTTGTCGGTTCCAGGAAAGAACGGAGCCGAGTCGGTGTATTCCATCATGCGGAGCAGAATGCCCGAGGCCACAGGACCGCTCATCGTTCATCGGCTCGACATGTCGACCAGCGGACTGATGGTGATTGCTAAGACCGAGTTTGCCTATCATCGTCTGCAGCAGCAGTTTGCAGCCCGACAGGTGGAGAAGCGGTATGTCGCCGTCGTGGGTTGCCAGGACAAGGCAGCAGCCGACCGCATGGCGCAGGAAGGAACCATCTGTCTGCCTCTGATGCCCGACTACATGGACCGTCCACGCCAGATAGTGAGTCATGAGCATGGCAAGGAGGCAGTCACCGAATATCGGGTGCTCGCCCGCATCGACGACACACACCTGCGCCTCGCCCTCTGGCCCAAGACCGGCCGTACACATCAGCTGCGCGTGCACTGTGCCCACAGCGAGGGGCTCCATGCCCCCATCGTGGGCGATCCGCTTTATGGCAATGAACCGGCACAGCGACTCATGCTGCACGCCGAATCCATCAGTTTTGAGCATCCGCTGACAGGCAAGAAAATTTGTTTGGAAGAAATGATTAGTATTTAATTCAGGAGTTAAGGAGTTAAGGGAGTTAAGACAAATGCTTTTGTGGACTTGAAATCCCCATTCCCTCAAGGCTGTTGTCTTAACTCCTTTAACTCCTCGAAAAAACTATACGAAAAACATGATCAGCACTTGGGCGATAATCACCCTGACAAACATGCCGAGGGGATAAACCGTGGCATAACTGATGCTTGGCGTGTCGCCGTCGATGGTGTCGTTGGCATAGGTCAGCGCCATAGGGTTCGCCATGCTGCCACACAGAATGCCGCAGATGCTGCCAAAGTCGTACTTCTTGGTTTTCAGAATGATGAGTCCCACTATCAGCACAGGCACCACGGTGATGGCAAAGCCTATACCTACCCACATCAGTCCCTCTGGGCGAATCACCGTCTCGAAGAACTGTCCGCCAGCCTCCAGACCCAAGCAACCCAGATAGAGCGCCAGTCCCAACTCACGAAGCATCAGTCCGGCGCTGCGCGTCATATAAGAGATGAAATGCACACGTGGACCCAGGGCGCCGATGAGGATTCCCATCACGATAGGACCGCCCGCAATACCGAGACGCACAGGAGCCGTCATACCGGGAATGTTGAAAGGTATCGTTCCGATGGCAAGACCCAGGATGATGCCCAGGAAGATGGCGCCAAGATTAGGCTCGTTGAGCGTCTTGACGGCATTGCCTAAAAACTGCTCCACATGGTCGATGCTGGCAGGATCGCCCACCACGGTGAGGCGGTCGCCATACTGCAGTCGCAGGTCGTCGGTGGCAAGAAGGCGAATATCGCCACGGAGCACACGGCTCACATTCACGCCACAAGTGTTGCGCATGGAAAGATGGCCCAGTAACTTGCCGTTCAGCCCCGGACGGGTCACCACGATGATGCGGCTCTCCACCTTGGCATCGATGGCGTTCCAGTCCACCTTCTCGCGGTTCCAGTCCTTGTCCACCTTCTTGCCGAAGAGAATCGACATGGCAGAAACCTCATCCTTATTCGTTACCACCAGCACACTGTCGTTGGTGTGCAGCACGGTGTCGGCCTGAGGCACGATGACCTGGTCGCCACGCCACACGCGCGAGATGATGAACTTGCGGTGTGTGAGCAACGAAATCTCGGCTATGGTGTTGCCATTCAGGGCAGGATTCACGATGATATACTGTCCGATGGCAGTATGGTCGTCCTCGTCGTTTCGTCTTATCTCCAGGTCGGCAGGCTTCACAAAGAGCTTGCGCATCGTCATCATCGCCAGGATGACGCCCACCACGCCCAAAGGATAAGTCACGGCACAGCCCAGGGCAGCCCCGCCGCTGGGAAGTCCCAACTGCTGCAAAGCCTGCTGGGCAGCACCCAGGGCAGGCGTATTGGTAGTAGCGCCGCAGAGAATGCCCACCATATCGGGCAGACTCACGGGCAGCAGCCAGCACAAAACCAGGGAGAAGAGCGTTCCCACCACGATGACAGCCATCGACCACAGGTTGAGCGCAATGCCCTCATGTCGCATGGAGCCGAAGAAGTTGGGGCCTACATAAAGTCCCAGTACATAAACAAACATGGTGAGTCCGAAGCTCTCGGCAAACTCGAGCATATCCTTGTCGATTGAAAGTCCGAAATGACCGGCAATGATGCCCACAAAGAACACGAAGGCAATGCCGAGAGAAATGCCACGCACCCGAATCTTGCCAAGGGCAAGACCCAGTGTGCAGATGAGGGAAAGTATGACGATGCCCTGCACCGCCGAATGATCGTAGATTAATCCATTAAACCACATGACAATCTATTTCAGCCTTTTATTTCTGAGTTTTTTTGTTATTTGCTTTATTCAGCTGCAAAGGTACAGCATTTTTTCGACAGAGCAAAAGATTGGGTATTAATTTTCGGAAAATATACATAAATCGTCCGAAAGGTATTGGCTCAACTTTCGCATTTTGCTCAACATGAGTCACTTATTGTCCAAAATCGTTTGCCGTTTCGGAGAATTGTGGTAACTTTGCACACAGTTTCAATGCATCAGAAGCGACAGGGTGCAGCATCGTGAAACCACAACACAGACATAATAGAAAAAAGACAATGACAGATATTTGTTGTATAGGACACATTACTAAAGACAAGATAGTAACTCCCAACCGAACCGTATATATGGCGGGCGGAACCTCATTTTACTTCGCCTACGCCATCAACCAACTGCCCAAAGACGTCACCTTCTCATTGGTGACGGCGATGGACCTCACCGAAACCGAGCCGGTGGACCGAATGCGCAAGGCAGGCATCAACGTGATGCTCAACGCATCGCGCAACACGGTGTTCTTCGAAAACCGCTACTTCGGCGAGAACCAGAACGAGCGCAAGCAGCGGGTACTCGCCAAGGCCGACCCCTTCACCATCCCGCAGCTCAAGGACGTAGAGGCCAAGGTGTATCATCTGGGCAGTCTGCTGAGCGATGACTTCTCGCCCGAGGTAGTAGAATATCTCGCCACCAAGGGCAGAGTGTCTATCGACGTGCAGGGCTATCTGCGCGAAGTGAGAGACGAGAAAGTTTATCCCGTCGACTGGCAGGACAAACTGAAAGTACTCAAGAACACCTATTATCTGAAGGTGAACGAGACAGAGATGGAAACCATCACCGGCAAGAAAGATCCGCGCGAGGCAGCCCTGCTGCTACATTCCTGGGGCGTTACCGAAGTCATCATCACCCTGGGCAGCGAGGGCTCGCTCATCTATGTAGACCAAACCTTCTACAAGGTCCCAGCCTATAAGCCTCACGAGGTCGTCGACGCCACAGGCTGTGGCGACACTTACTCAGCAGGTTATCTGTACAGGAGGCTGCAGGGCGCATCACCCTTAGAGGCAGGCAAGTTTGCCGCAGCCATGTGCACCATCAAGCTGGAGCACAATGGCCCCTTCAACCGCACGCAGAAAGACATCCTGCTGATAATGGGAGAAGCTTAGCTGAGCCTATCTGCTCATCGACCGTGCGGTGAGGTCGAGCAGACTTTGCAGATAGTCGTCGTCAGTATCCTTCTTCATCTTGGAGAGGGCGTTGGCGCAAAACTTCCTCTCCTCAGCGTTGAGAAGAGAGCCGTGACCCTTGCATAGCCTGATGATCTTGTTGGCAATGCCCGTCTGCAAGTTGCGGCGCAACTGCGACTGGAATCCCCATCTATACTGATCCTTTGCATTCTTGAAGGCAGCACGCAGGTTGTTGAGCAGAGTGAGGAACTCAGCGCTGTTTTTGGGTTCCGGCTCGTTGGCAGAATACTTCTTGGCAAGGTTTTTCCAGTACTTCACGGTCTGTCCGTTGACCACCACCGAGTCCACGCCGTCGCTGCTGCTTACCACCATGCTGCTGAGTCCGTCAGCCAGACTGTTCAGGTCAGCCTCCAGACCCTTCAGGTCGTCTATCTCAGCGACAGTTCCATCAGGATTGATGATGGTGGCACGTCCCGTGACGCGATGAGCCCTTTCCCATGCCGGGTCCCTGCCATAGAACAGATAGACGGAACCTTTGATCAGCTCCTCGTCGCCGTCCTTCCTGGCCCGCCAGTTGTTGCTCTCGTCATTGCTGCTGTACCACACCAGAGTGTACACATATCGCATGGTGCTGTCCTTAGGGTCACGGAAATACTGCAAATTGTAGTTGCGTTCCTTGTGCGCACCGAAGGTGATGCTCTGCGAATTCTTCTCGCCGTATGCTATTCTTTCCTGTGTATCAGAGTCGAAGCCCTTCTTCTTGATCATGGAAGAGTAAGCAATCTTGTTGCTGGCGAGCAAAGCCTGGTTGTAAGTCTCTATCGGCTTGGCTTTCCTGACGGGGACAGCATAATCGTAGGAAACAACATACCCCTTGCTGTATTGTTTCTTCGACGAAGTAGCGACATAGTCGTTGGCGGTGAGCCAGGCAGTAAGGTTCTCGAAAGCCTGCTGAGGCATCAGGATAGTTTTCTGTGCGACGGCAGTACCCGAGAGTATCATCAGGCAAGCCATCATGACGATTCTGAGATTCTTTTTCATCATGTTTCCTTTCTTTATTTTACGTTCTCTTGTTCTTGTCCATAATCATCCTCATCGTTATACGATGCCAGGTCTTCAGTCTGCAGGGCGCTGACCAGATACAGGCGGAAGAGCATTTCGTTCTGCTGCTCCTCGAGCGCTTGCAGATGCGCCTCAGCCAAGGCTTCAGGCGACTGCTGCATAGAGTCGATGACAGTCTGAGCAATCCATGTCACAGGAGGCGCCGGACTGTGTAGATGCTTGCGATAGACACCACGTTTGCAAGGTCGCATCTTCGGCCTGACCGCCTGTTTTACCTGATTCCTCACCTCAGTTTCAGCGGCAGGCACAAGGGTCTCAGCAGAGTCTTTGTCAGCCCGTGCCAGCGTCGCAGCAGGCGAGGCCGTACTGTCCCCGTTCCTCTCAGGCCAAGTCATAACCACGAGCAGAACCACGGCGGCGGCAGCAGCAAGCAAGTACCACAGCGGGCGCAGACGCGAACGATAGCGAAGCGGCTCACGGCAAACATCCCCATCAGACGTTTCCCCGTCTTCAGGCATCGGCCCATCCGTAGGCATACCCTTGTCGAAGTAAGCGAACATTTGCTGATAAGGCTTCAAGTCGTCGCTCACATCAGCGTGTGCAGCAAACCATTGGCTTATCCGTTCCTCCTCCTCTATCGAGGTAAGTCCCTGCATGAATTTCCCGATGAGCAGTCTAATATTCTTTTCTCCATTCATTTTTATATTCATATTTAATGTTCAGTGTTTAATTCCCTCATTTCCTCGAAATCTCCATTCTTCTTCTGATTTCCGTCAGCATCCTTTGTCGGGCTCTCGACAGGATCGTAGCAGCCGAGGCAGGAGTGATACCGATGATACCGGCAATCTCTTCCATGCTTTTCTTCTCCACCTGTCTCAGGTGCAGCACCTGGTATTGCGTGGATGGCAGTTCGAGCAGTTTCTGTTGCAGCCACATATCATTCTCCTGCGTTTCCATCATCATGTCAGGAGGCGGCTCGTGGCTTTCAGCCTGAAGATGCGGATGCAGCAGCAAGGAGACTTCCCGCTTTTTGCGGTGTCTGTCGATACAGAAGTGTTTGGCGACGCATCCCGTCAGACCTTTAGCATGTTGCGCAGAGGTGATGTCCTTTCTGATGGCCCACAGCCTGAGCATGGTGTCTTGCGCCACGTCTTCGGCAGTCATGCCGTCGGTGCCACAGCCCCTGCAGACGTGCAGGGCTGTTTGCCGCAGCTCGGGAACCAGTGAGGTGAATTCTTTCTCTGTCATGTGTGCCTTGTTTGCTTGTTCTGATGTATAAACGCAGAAATCGGAATTTTATCAACACCTTTAACTTCTCTTAACCTCTGAGGAGGCAGAAGTCCTTAATGACAAATGACACTAATGACATAATGACACCAGAGGCTTAACAGCTATAAAAACAAAATGGCAGAAGAAATACCTGTGCATAAAATACACAAATATGCTATAGTTAACTGCGAAAAAATAACTAAAGGTGTCTGTAAATATCAATGATGCTGACTGGCAGAAAATCCAAGAACTGTTTGCCAAAGAACGCCAATGGATGACTGGTCAAATGCAGAAGCATATTCGTGAGGTCAATGAAATGTTCTATGATGAACGCAAAAGGGTTCGGGAGCGGTACAAGGAATACAATGAAACCTATCTTGGTCATTATGTGCAATATTTCTTCTGGTTCTTCTGCGTCATTGGTATCGTCATTTTCGGCTTGACTATCTTCCTGCTACTCGATAGCTATTACCACTGGTCGAAGTAATCTATTGTTCCCAATATGGCTTGTGGGATTCATTCTGGGAACAACGAGCCCACTGACAATCGGCATTTCTGCTGAAAATCAGTGGGTATGTTTATTTGGTTGTCAATCTTGATAAGATGTTGATTAAAATAAACTATTATTTATAATCCAAATTTTGCAAAAAATTCTTTGCTGGCACTTTTGTAATTTTGAGAGGTATGCCAATTTACTAAGTCTTCATAAGTTGGAAATTTGACAAAAAGTTCATGCATAAATGGAGAAAGAAGTTGGCTTACACTTTCTACATGCGTTAACAATTTTAATCTCTGTATTCTATTATAAGCAAATTTCATTTCATTTTTAAGGTATTCTAAATCGTTACATACTATTTTTTCTGATGCACCATCTATAATACTAAGAATTATCATGTGGTATAAATGCACTTCCAGATAAGTTGGCTTATCTAAAGCATAAATAAGCAAATGATGTTTGTCTAAAGGGAATACAAATTCTTCCAGTATTTTTCCTCTTTTACACTCAGATTTTATTGGGACAAATGGAATGTCTCCAATAATCATAGGTAGGTTCGTTTCCCATATCATGAATTTTTCATTTATTATTTGCCAATCATGCTTGCGCACATTTTCATCATAAAAAATTGGCATAAGTGCTTTTCTATTTTCTATTTTGTACTTAATGTCAGATATTATTTGGGGTACATCTTCATCCTTATATGACTCATTGGTGTCAGTATTTGTAAGTTGGAGGTCGCCTGTTAAAAGACCTTCATTGTCAATTAGCTCTGAAACGTGGTCAAGACCTCCTGGAACTCTCCAATATAACCCCAATACAAATTCAACAATGTCTGCTTTTGTTTGTGCAGGCATAGCATTAACATCATACGCATACTTATTACTCATATCTTCAAATGCTTGTGCATATTGATTATCCTTTTCTAAAAAGAAATCTTTTTCAAGGTCTATTTGACCATAAGGAGATAGATTGATACTATTAAGCCCCTTTTGGTAATATATTCCTGCAGGATAGATGTCTTTATACGTATCGAATTGCTTTCTGCAATAGTGCAGTTTTTCATCCTCACCTACAAATCCATAAAGATAGAATTGAGGAAGATAATGGTGATTATTACTCATGGCAAATTATAAATTCAACATGTCTATAAGTTCTTCTAACGTGCAAGCAATACCATCAAAGAGTTTATACATTAACTCTGGTTCTTCCTTTGTTGGTATGTAAGCAATAATCTTCTTACCCTTGCCCGCAAACCATCCGGCTTCAGTATGAGCAGAACGGCCACATGGAAGAACAAGCACACAGGCATCGCAAGAATTTATAGCCTCTAAATCGTTCATGAACTGCCGTTCTGCCAAAGGATGGTTCAACTTCTCCCGATATTGTTCTGGTGTCCACTCTTGCCAATCCTCACCGACAAAATGCCATTTAAATCCAGGATCACCAGACGGTGGATTACGGAAGTCATACACATCAAACCCTTCTTCCCGAAGCCGTTTTACCACTTCGGGATAATAGTTGTTCCGCCAAGAGGATGCAATATACAATTTCATTTTCGTCAGTGTTATAAATTGGTGATTACTCTGCAACCAGCATGGGTTCTTCCTCAGACATTTCATAGTGCTTGACGCTATGGTCTTGCAGGAATATCTTATTAAGAGTGAATGAAAGCGACTCCAAAGTGCTTTCTCTTTTGGCGGCTTTCAACTCACATTCCCAGATGGTTACAGAATGCCAGCCCATCGAGGCCAGCTGTCGCTGCACCTCATTGTCGCGTTCCTTGTTCCGCTGCACCTTTTTGACCCAAAACTCAGTATTGGTATTGGGTACGGTATAGTACTTACATCCTTCATGCCCGTGCCAGAAGCAGCCATTTATGAAGATACAAGTGCGGTATTTCCGCATTACGATGTCAGGTTTCCCTGGTAATCGTTGATGATTCAGCCGATAACGGAATCCATGCAACCACAAGTAACGACGCACAATCATTTCAGGTTTTGTGCCCTTGCAATGAACAGCTGACATGTTCTTATGGCGTTGGAAGGCAGACAGCTTATCACTCATCACTTTTTCAAAACATTTATTTTTTGTAATTGCTTTACTAATTCGTTAACAATGCAACAACTTACACTATTTCCTACTTGGTGATACCGTTGCCCTTCATTACCACACAGTTTGAAGTCCTTTGGAAAACCATGTAGCAAAAGACATTCTTCTGGAGTTATATAGCGAACTTCACCATCAACCCGGTAGGCATCCCAATTAAACCTGTTATTAATACCAGACCTTCTTCCTCCAATACGAATTGTGAATGAGTATTCACGTTCCGTTTTACCTCCCATTATTTCAGAGAAGGTGTATTTCAAAGGAACAGGGTCAGGAAAGGTAAATTCAACATCGAAATCCTTACGGATTCCGACAAAGAATAGACGTTTACGTAATTGAGGTGTACCATAGTCTTTTGCTTCAAGAACTTTGGTATATACCTTATAGCCCTCATTTTCAAGTTTCTCTACTATCATTTTGTAGATTTCGCCTCCCTGAATTGACAACAAACCTTTCACATTCTCCAAAATGAAAGCTTTAGGTTGTTTCTCCTTCAAGATACGTAAAACTTGAAAAATCAGGATGCCACGCTCATCTTCCAATCCTTTTCTTTGTCCAACTTGACTGAAAGCCTGACATGGGAAACCAGCGCATAACAAATCAAAGTCAGGAATATCCTTACCTTCTATCTCGTAAATGTCACCCTTTGGTTCTATGCCATAGTTTTCTTTGTATGTTTGGTTGGCAACCTTGTCAATGTCCGAAGCCATAACGCACTTGCCACCAGCCCATGAAGCACCTTGATGGAATCCACCTATGCCTGAGAATAAATCAATAAACTTGAACATAAATTAGAATTGTGCGCGACCATGTAGAGACCCTTTGTATTGACCTTCTGCCACTTCCACCCAAGGTTTTATATCTGTTGCATTTTTGCCTTGGGGATATGAATCTGGCATTCCTTTTGAACGTACTGAAAATATGATATGGTTCCAGTTGTCATCAAGATATTCATCCTTAGAAAACTTCCAGCCAATTTCTCGTAAAGGGTCTGTAAAATCAAGGATATAATCTGCAGGATATGGAGAATCTTTTTGAGCTGTACCAGTAAACAAAAAATAGTTCATAATAGGTTTAAGATAGGTAAGATGATTCTTGAATGGAGAATTAGGGTCACTATTCTTAACATCTTCTCCAATAATACCAGCTTTCCTTTTTACCCAGTAATCTTTAATAATTTGGTCTAACTCATTGATACTTACACCAACTCTTTGACACACTTTTAAGAATCCTGCACGGTGTGTGTGATTAAGAAAAGCTGGATTTGCCCCCCTGTGGGACTTAACAGATATACCAAAGCCATTTACATAAACGTCAGCTTTACTTCCAGCTGGTGCCTTAAAAGCACCAACTCTTATTGCCAAGTTTTCTACTTGTGAGTCACTTAGTCTTGATAAAACAGTGCCTGCAGGTAGTGAAGAACACTCAACACCATCATTTTGTACAGTACGAACTACGACATTCTTACCTCCGATAACAACGGTTTTTCCTGCGTCACGTAATTCAATAAGATGCAACTTTGCACGCATCTCATCGTATTCACCAATGTTTTTTGCCATATCTATTTGCTTAAAGTATTATACAAGTCGTTGTATTCTTTCTCTACATATAGAAAGAAGTCTCCAGATTCTACGCTACCTTTGAACA
>ERZ1023641.156-NODE-156-length-24757-cov-32.947413_pt1 | contig 24757 bp, 27 predicted proteins | sample MGYA00380335_ERZ1023641 | MGnify/ENA primary metagenome ERZ1023641 (study PRJEB33179, sample SAMN07448970) | human gut metagenome | biome: Human-gut; feature: Human associated habitat; material: Faeces | host: Homo sapiens | place: India: Bhopal | collected... | reverse complement strand
TAGCATGGTACCGATTACAACGCTACGTGTGGTACCGATACAGCGCTATCGTCAATAAACTCTAGCTAAAATAAACAAAGCCTTCTCTACGTTTTCCGTTGTCGGATCGATTTTATCGTAGTATTTTTTCTTCTCAACTTTTGATGTTTCTATCAGATGTTGTGTTGACATCGGACAGTAATCATCGTCTGTTTCAACTAAGTTTTCTATTTTCGTTATCAATTTATTCACGCTTGACATCAGTTTGGATATACTCATTACATCATTCTTCAAGCGATCATCAATTGCATTGTAGTCTGGCAATGCTGTCAATGGACTAAGAATCTGTTTTGTCTTACCGAAAATAAACCTAGGAAATTCAAAATCGTCTTTTTTGAAACCAGAGTATAGTTCAAATTCATTACCAAAAGAAAGATAGAAATGTTCCTCTTCCATTACTTTCTTCTTAAATGCCTCATCCTTGCTCATCTGATAGGCCAAAAAGTATTCAAAAACACCTTTTAGTCTGAATGTGTACCTTTCATGAGGAGTCTTATACATCACACCTATTCGAAGCAATGTAGATAGTGTATTTTCTACATTTTCAGTATATTTCTGATGTTTAGCTATATGCTCCTCGGTAAAGTTTGCCCATTGAGCATAAGACATCGAATAATCATCGTTATACTCTGACAACAATCGTTCTGCAAGACAACCCAAGTAAGACAACAAATCGTCATACTGAATATTCAGTTCATTATATTTAACTATACCCTTGCGATGAAGTAATTCATCTATATAGAGTTGAACCAACTCAAAATTGTTATGAATGTTCGCCTCATCCGTCTTCTCTAATATCCATAAGAACAGGGAAGCTGTCCAATAATTAAAAGGAATGTGCATCTGTTCAAAGATTTGGACTATTTTTTCCTCAAAATCCCGTTTCTTTTCCAATGATATGTTTGGCCATTTGAGAGTAAGCTGATGTATTTCACGATGAGTAACAGAATGTATATATAACTTGGAGAAAGTTTTTCCACAAACCTCAACTCTGTCAAATCCAGAAGACAAACGTTCTTCAGAACACGCCAACATTCGGAAATTATCTACACCTTTCAAACTATTCTCAACCTGCTCTATGACTATTTTATCTTTATAATCGAAATTATCCAAAAGAACCATCAATTGATACCTCGACAAGATATTTTCAGTAGAACGTTTGTTCATGCTTAAAGTCCTTGCCAATTCTGTCTTGACATTTACTTGCCTTCCTTTCTTCAATTCTGTACAATCCAACAAGACTGGTATAGCCTGTAGTGTATCATAATTCAACAATGTATCTAACAGTATTTTCCAGAGAAGCGAAGTCTTTCCACACTTGTCCAAACCGAAGAAAATATAGTTCTCATCATTATTTAACAAGTTCTCAATGGACATACTATTGCCTTTTCTTTTGCTCGCCAAGATTTCCTGATAACTTTTATCCTTGATGATAGGTGAAGTGAAAAGATTTTTAAAACCATAAGCTTCATTCTGATCAGTATCATGCCCTGTAACAAATAAGCTATCTGCCTTTTTCAAATTATCCAGATATAACTTACGCATGGATTTTCTGAACTTATTAGCATTCTGTTTTTCATCAGACATTGGTATCTGCTGATGTCGTTCCTTACCTTCTATATATGAACTACCCTCCTTGAAATAGCTTTGTAAACCTACGGTATAGTCATCTTCTATATCTAATATGTCAAAACCAAATTTTGAAGTCTTATCATTTAAGTTAATTGTTGCTGGAGCTATATTATGAAGAAGTCCAATTTCTTTTGCCTCATGCATAGACATACGCCCCTTATGGTAATGCCCCGTAAGCAACAAATGGCAATGTTCATAAATAAGATCTTCTATGTCTTGTGTTACAAAATCCTTAAAGTCTGACAAATTATGATGCATAGCGCACATGACAATATCGCAATCATTGACTTTACTCAATGAATCCAATACTGCCTCTTTAGGCAAGAGCAAATTTCCTCTGTCGTTATCAGAACGGAAACAACGCCATGCAGAGTTTAGCCCGACCAAACCTATCTTGCGACCTCTAATTTCAATTATGTTTGTTACATAGAATGGATCGACCTCAAAAGTGCTTCCATTATAGAAATCATGAACATAATCCATATAACATTTCATACGCTCTAAGCTGAGTTTTAATTGTCGTTCGGATTTCAGAAAACCATTAAGACTGTCCCAAGAATTACAATTCTGCAAAGAAGTTGTAATCGCAGAAATTTCCACATCGCGATCTACATCATGATTTCCCGGTACAAGTAAGATTTCATTTGTACTTAGACCTGTGGCAGCTAACAGAGGTTTCCACAACAAATCATCTACCTTATCATAGTATTTCCTATCTGTTGCTTTATACACTAAATCACCTGAAAAAACAATGATATCTATTGATTTGTCTTTGACTGCCTCACACAAAGACTTCACCATATCTGTATACTCCAAAAGATTTTTATTTTCAAAATGGAAATCTGAAATATGTAAGATTCTCATAACCTTATATTTTTTAACCAAATAGACACATCAGAAAAAAGGAGCAGATGCAAAGAGTATTCTTCACTATTCTCTTTATCTGATGTTTGATTTACCATATATTACTTTCTTATCACATTGTAAGTATCCGCTCAACGCCGTATTGCATATCTCAAAATAATATTGTAACTTCGCACGGCGGCATCATTTTTCTAATTTTGAGACAAGAATACAAAGTTTAGCCCTCCATCAGCTCAAGCTAATGGAGGTTATACCTTAATTTGACTAAATTTGAAATTCATTTTTATTGTTCCTCATCTTCCCAGAACTCAGGAAGAAGAGTATAATACTTATCCTCAGGCGTAGAATCTATGTGCTTCAACACATAACAAAGCCAACGCTCAGGATTTTTATCTAGCACCTTACATGCTCCAAACAAGGAGTACATCATTGCTGCACGCTTACAGGCATCCAAGTCACGACAGAACAAATAAGCCTTCTTACCCATCACCATGTTACGGATCAGGCGTTCGGTATCATTATTGTCCAAAGGCATATCTGGGATGTCTATATAATTGGTCAGCTTATCATAGATGGTTTCACGTTCTTCCTTACTAAAGACTACCCGCTCACGCTTTTGAGTAAATATCATTCTGACAAGAGAGGCTATCTGTTCGGTCTTAGCTCCGTTTTTTTGTCTACATCAGACTCACGCATATTTTTCGCCTCATTATCACCGATTACAACCTCGGCGAACTTTGGCTTACTGCTTAATTGTTTCTTACCTTGTACCATAATTAGAATATTTAAATTAACGATGCAAAGGTACGAAACTTTATTTAGGCGCACAATACGGCTTTCACCAAATACTTACCTCCTTTATTGTTTGGCCTAACCTGCGGATTCGAACCGCAGATAAGCTATCCATGCGTTAGGCTGATGCTGACCAAGCTATTATTGGTAACATCTTCTCATCATCATACTATTCTTCAGGCTTATTTTCTGCTAAAAACTAACAGATATCATGCTCAGAAGTTGTAATAGGTGACTAAAAGAATTCATACTATGTGGAAAAAGAAGCAAATGTACTTATCCACATTACCATTTTAAATGCTAAAGCCATCATCCTTGGCTTTAGCTATGAAAAATTTTTTTTCATTTGCTGTTATTTTTAAATTTTAAATTTAAAATTCTCCTTGCCAAGCTCGGAGATTTTTCATCTTACAAATCATTCTTTTTCAGGAGTTTGCTCTAACTTTAATCTTATATCAGTTATTCTTGTATAAAATAGCAAAAACAATCCTGATAGACTAAATAATAACCCTGCCAGAATAAATGCTAATTGTTCAGGGTTTCTTTCTAAGATATATTTTATATCCTCATAAAATAAACTTAAAAAAGATAATACTAAACCTAAACATATATACATATAAGCACAATACTTCAAGATTAAAGTCTTTCTTCTATTACGATTATTTACTTTATACACCCAATTTTTAGATTCTTCTAATATATCATTGGATGTTATTTCAACCTCATCAATTCCTGGATAAGACTTTCTTTTTATAATGTTAACAAGCAAGGCATTCACCTGCTGCTCTTTGAATGTTTCTAATTGCTTTTGACCCTTTTCGGTCAACTTAAATGATTTATTCATATTTGTTAAGTGTTCTAATTACAAAACATATTGCTGTTAAAATAAAACATACTAAACATACTATCAGCCCCCACATTTCTTTTAAATTGCTGGCTCCTACACCAACCAATATTGCAAATATATATTCTAAAATTTGGAGACATAGGTTCAGTTTTTTATGCTGTTGCAAAGGAGCTGCATAAATCCTTTTAACTGCATTATATACATCATCTGCAGAAACCTCTCTTTCATTATTTCTTGCACCCGCATCTGAATATTTAACAGACTTAAGAAATAAATCATCAGAAAAAGCAATGACTACTTCTTTAAATCTTCGTTTACCAGATTGGATAAAGCCAGCAGCATTTAAATTTTGATCTTCAATTATAACGTTTGGCTTAATCAATTTTTCGGCACTTTTATTCATTTCGTTTCAATATTATAAATGAGTAGTTACTGAAATTAGATTCATTAGAATGGAAATTCAAACATAACTCATGCGCCCAAATTTTCTTCCATAAAATGATGCTTACTCTTTCGTACTCTTTAGCATCTAAATTGTTTGAAAGATAAACTGTATTTGGAGCATTGTCTATTTTGTTTTCATTTTGTGCTTTCACCATCAATGTATCACAAAGAGCATTAAAGCAAAAGGAATCATCCTCTATTTGCTCAATTATTCCATTGATAGCTATCTCTAACTCGTCATCTGTATATTTAAAAGTTAGAGGATTATTCGTAAAATACGTAACCTTCATACTATGTATATTTTGAGTTTTAAAATATCAACTTTATATGGTATCATTTGACTTTGTAGGATTACTTTTTAGTAAATCTTGAAAAGCATCTGAAGTAGAAGATATATTAGGTACTATCTGACCTAACCGATCAACTAATTCAGTCATTGAGGCTATTTTACGAGCTGTACCTGTAACTGCATCTAATGGAGATGTTATACCGTAAGATGAAGAATGGCAACTATCGCTCAATTTCCTTGCGTTTTCTAATATTCCACTATGTGAAGTAAAATAACTGGCTCCAAAATCAGATTCCCTCGCCGCATTTGCTATCTCTTTCACCTCTTCTAATGATTCATGAGAAATTTCTAGAATCTTCTTTTCTTTTACATGAAAAAGAAATTGTTCTAAAGAGTATAAATATATAGTTTGACCTGTATATTCATAGAACTCTTTTATTAATGCAGGAAGAGGACCATAACATAATCCATTACTTTTAAGATACCAATCATCTTTACGATCACTGGACACAAAGATAATTGATTTAGATTTTTCCTTAGCATAATCCAATGTTTCTTTCCAAACAATATAGTCTCCATATTGGTCATCATTAGATTTTTCCGAATCCTTATATCCTGGTGGTATCTTATTTTTAAAACGACGCTCACCTTCTTTTAAGATTTCTTCAAATTCTTCTATTGAATATTCTGGGCCAACCTTTCCATCAAGTAAAACAGCCAAATCATCCTTTATGGACGTTTCAAGTAATATCTTATCAAAATTCTTCTTTTTTTTATTAAACTCCGATTCTATCTCTCCAATAAGATTTGTTAATCGGTTATTTAATTTATCTGATAAGAACGGATGACTTCTCTTTTCACGTAATTTGCTTTGAAACGTTTTGAGATGTCCAAAAGCTTCATCATAGTTTTTCTTTTGCCCCTGTATCACGCTTAAAAGTTTACGATGATATTCAAACGCCACACGATAAGGAATAAAAAGCCTATTATCTTCAGAATAATACTTAATTGTATTTATCAATGCTTGAGCTGTTTCATCAGATACCCTATAAACATCGAACAAAACATTCGTATCAAAAACCACAGTACCCTCATTCCAAAGGGTATTGAATTCTGAATCTGAAGGTTTATAAAAACCAGGAAACAAAGTTTTCATTATTTTGCTAAATTAGTTTGCAACCATTTATTATCGGCCATCATTCTAAACCAAGCTGCCTCTTGCCCCAATCGAAATACGCCTAATCGGTCATTTGAATCTATAAATTTTAATAAATAGTCACGAATTTCAACACTGCTATGTGTCGAAACAACTACCCATGCCGACTCTGTCAACTTACCCCAAGTACCATATGATTTGATTGCAGCATATAATGCATCATAATTACGACCTGGAGCACAAAGGTCATAAATTACTATATAAGAATATTCCATAAAGCTATTATTTAATATAAAGAAGGGACTCAAACCTCAAAGTCCCTATTGTGGCTCATTTCGCCAGAACAGACCTATGTGTGTGATATTGTTTGAGGTTTGTGGTCTGCCCTCTATTTTTTATATATCTTATTACTATCATGCATAAACTTCCTGCGAAATCTTCGCATTTAATTCTTTTGTCACATTGAGTTTCTTCCAATTGGTAAACATAAATCGCCCATTTTTAAAGTATCCCAATATTTTTCTTATTTCTTTATTCGACAAATCAAATGCTTTTCCAACTTTGGTCTTACTTGCTGCCGACAAGTAAGGGCATGCCATCAAGTCTAATAATAAAATAACTATTTCAGTTGTTTTCTTGCGAAGATCCGATGGCACATTGCTTATTCGACTGCATGCCTTTTCAACAACCAGCGTTCTTAGCTCATCAAATTCTTTTCTGTCTCCAAAATAATAGAGAAAAAGGGTTATGGACAAAGCATTCATATTAGGAAGTTCCTTCTTACCTTCTTTGTTTTCTTTGATTCCTAAGTAATCTTCAATAGAAGCTGAAGAAAGATGATATTTGTGCCTCATACTACGAAGTGTGATGAGAAAATAAAGCGTTTCCAACTGTGTATCCTCATTATAATGTTGACATTGAAACACCACATTGATTTCATCTTGTATTTTCTTAAACACATTTGCACGTATATCATCTGTAAAGCGTTTATGCTTAAGAATTGCGTTGTCTTTCCTGTTCTTTACTCGATCCATATAATCGGTATCTAAATATACGATAATGGTGTTTATTAGATTAACCAACTTTAATGTGCTATTCAGTTGTTTATTGAAAGAATAAATGAAAAATGCAGAATCTATAAGATTGAATAGGAATAATGACAGTTCATGTTCCATTCTGCTCTTACGTTTTTCTGCCTGTTCAGCTATTTCTGATGGTAAATCAGGGATTTTATCTACCAAACATAAAGGCTTATAGAGTTTATCAAATTTCTTCAACATACGTTCACATCTATTGCCTATACATGCTATTGTATAGTTTAACACATCCTTTGCATCCACTCCATTTGTTTTCATGATATCCTGAAAGGATGAGCTGAAGAATGTAGAGCGGAAATAGAGATTATATTTTGTTGCGAGAGACTTCTGCAAACGATTCAAATCAACAACATCCTCACCAGTATTATTAAATTCTGAAGTTTCGGCTATATCCTTGTCTTCGTCTTCCCTCAAATCACTTTGGAGCAATTCATCATTTAAATTGATAGTAATAGTATCATGTATCAATTTATCTATGGCTAGTTTCGCTCTCGATATTGGGGTAATGAATGGGCGCTCCATATCCTCTGTCTTTTCATTACTAATGGACATCTTATATTCATTCAAATGATAAGCATAGCTCTGTCGGGCAGTTTCCAGAACCTCCTTATTATTATAGAAGAAAAAATGGTCATCTACATAGCGATAGCATTCATAATCCACATTCCAACGATAACCCTTTTTGTTGAGGTCCATTTCAACACATTTATCTATATACTGCAAAATAACTTCGGCAAAGAGACGCGAAAACTCAGGTCCAATTACAATACCATTAGTCTCATTATAATTCATTTTCTGCATCAAGCTGTCCCACACTGATCCGAATGTACCATCTTCACTTCCTTTGAAGAACCTTTTATAAGTAGCTTTTCCCCCATTAGTTGCCCATGCAATAGAATGGGTATAGATACTATTAAAGCAAGCCTGGATATCAAACTTTTGCAAGTGAGCAAACTTCTTTTCTGCCCGATGATAGCGATAGTCTTCATAAAAACGATATATCTGAGTATATCTCTTGTAGCTAAAATATGTTTTCAAGTTCTCATATTCATTGAAATAGAGTTCCAAGTCATCGGAACGTTTACCTAAAAGTGTATGATGCAAGCGATCACAATAATAGAAATAGCAAGCTACTGCATATGGATAACGCAACGAGAATCGACTTTGCTGACAGTAATAAAGTATCAAACTCTTATACTTTTCATAGAAGCTTACCATTTTTATCTGGTCTGCAGGATGAATTACTGCCAACTCGCGATATTTCCCTCGCTTGTGCAAGATGCGATATGAAAAAGGAATATTCGGTCTATTTGGAACAGGTACCTCATTCTTATCATTGACTATTTTTATTTCATTGGAGTTTATATCAAATAGAATGTCTAACACTTGCCTTGCCCCATCAGAAATACCTATTTTCCACCTGAGTTTCAATTTCTTTGTTTCCAAAGGGTTAATTTCACATTCCACCTCATTTTTTATTAGATACCGATAGAAGAAGCGGTTCGTAAAAGTAATGGGGAGTTCGTATGGTAGCACATCAGAGAAAACAACTCTCTCCTTTTTATAACGTAGTTTTATCTTCTTTTTCTTCATTGTTCATCCATCTTAAAATTGCTCGCATCCGTCTGTCAGACAAATCATACATTTTTTTTGACTTCCAAGCGGCAACGAAATCAAACTTCTTAATTCTCCTATATATTGCGTTAAGATAGTTTTTCTTTTCATCTTCCGTATGAAACAATTTCGAATAAAGACTTACTCTCATGTCATACAAATAGTTGTTGAGATTTTCAAGATCTCCCATATCATCCAATAAATCACTATTATAGTAAATACCTGTTTTTACATTAGATTTTGACTTATGTAGCTTTACATTTCCTGCTATCATCTTCAAAGAATCGACCAAATCCATACGTGCTTGATGAAGATTGTATTTATTGGTTGTTTCGAAATGTTTAAAAGCATTGTCTATGCGGTGCTTTATACGTTTTATTTTTTCATCGGACAATCTATAAATCACATCGGAAGAAATCCATTGTTTATTTTTACCTTTGTTAGTAATAATGCACTTATACCCAAGATACGTAATATCAAAGGGTGTTTCTTCGAATTCAGAGCAACTGAACAGTGAGCATTTCTCGGACTCTTTGGGTTGTAAATCTAATTCTTTATCCTTAAATTCATCTATCAAGTTATTATAGTATGTTATTATACCTTGCCCTTTTGGAAGTTCTGCTATCAACATGAATATATCATCGACATATCGCACATAGAAAATAACTTCAGACCGTTTCTTTATACGATTGTCTATATCACGCATATAAATCTCAGAAAGCAGCGAACTTATACCAATTCCTCTTGGAATACCACAATTATCCTTCATCCCTCTGCTTTCATCAACTGTCAGTTTCCTTTTTTCAGTTTCATACTCATTAAGAATAGCATTTACAAATACTTTTGATTTGTAAGACAACAAATTATTATCCAAAACTATACGTTTAAGTTTATCTTGTGGTATGGACTCAAAGAAAGAGGAAACATCTGTACGGATAATATTAAAAGGGCGTTTAGTTTTCAAGAGTAGGTTAAGATTTGTCATAATGAGATGACGGTTAGCCTGCTTCACTTTGAAAGTCTTCTCCAAGTTAGATTGAAGTTGTTTCATGGCAAATAACTGAGCATGATCTTTGGAATCTATCTTGAACCCTATTTTGCGACCAATCTGTACTTTTTCAAGTTTGAATTGAAAATCCTTACTGTTAACTTTTGCAGATAGTCCTTGCATCTCATTGAAAAGAGCAGTTTGCTTATTCAACCTCAAGTCTTTCAATTCATCTTTCAAAGATTTAATTTCCTTTTCGACCTCATTTGTCTTTTTTCCCTTATTCTTATTTCTTAAGAATTGAAGTTCTTTATTTACAGTCTTTATATTAGCTACAACCGTTTGAAAATTTGCACTCATTGTTTCAACAGGAATTCTTCCCATACGATTCTCCTGAGCATAAATTGTCATGAAGTTTTTGGCTGAAAAAGTTTGATCTAACATAATTTTTGTAATATTTGAGAAAGTTATTTTAGAATGGGACTTAAGTAACAGGAGTTTTACTATAGTTATTTAATCCTTTCAAACATCTCCATTATTTCACGATATATTCCTCTAAGCACTCTGCCAAATAAAAGCCGTTCTTCTTTACCATTAAAGAAGGCTTCACTTCTTATATCGGTCTTCTCCCCCTCAGGGAAGAAGAGGAAACCGCTCCTCCCCGTCGCTCTTAACCGCTTCGCTATAAGGTTGACAGACCATCAGAGGTCTCGTCAGAGGGGTTGTGCGGGATGGGACCGCATGACAATAGGCTTATTTCATTATCAAATTCGGTGCTTCTCTACCATTTTTCTGACATCAGAGATTTTATAAAATATGGTATTACGAATCTTATAATATGGAAGTTCACCACTTTCTCGCAGATCTCTTATAAAATCTCTGCTTACACCACCAAGATAAGACAAGATGGTTTTATTCGTCAGGAACTCTTGATCTTGTTCCTTCAACGAAATCACTTTCTCTATCACATTGATGCCAACACGAGTTTTATATTTATCATTTGCCATAATTGTATAACAGTTAAGCCATATCAAACTTTACTACCAAAAGCTCGCAATTTCGATAGAATTTGCTGTTTCTTGTCTTCTGGAAAGTTTGGACTCGAAAGCAACTTTAGAATCTCTGCCTCTGCTTTGGAGGCACGGGCGCTATTTTCGGATGCTCTCTGATTAGCAGCGGCTATTTGAGCATTTGCATTAGCTATACGGGCATCGGCGGCAGCTATCTCTGCCTCCAATGCCGATATTTTATCTTGTATATTCATATTCTTATTTTTGTCTGAACTGACGTTGACATTATCAATATCAAAGTTTATCATGGCTGCGACATTTTATGCAGCAATTCTGCCACGACAAACAAACTGTTACTCTTTATCTCTATCTGCTCTCCATCAGGAGATTTCAGAATTAAGGTCTCCACTTGCCAGGTTGTTGACTTTGGAGCAACATCCTTTATAGTAATAGGTATAAAAGTATCTTGCGATGGTTCCTGCTGTTTCTCCTGTAAAGGATAGTTCTTCTTGTACTGGATGAGCCTGTCATAATCAACAGTTTCATCTTTGCAATACTTACGCAGACTACGTCCCTTTCGGTTCTGGTTGTAGTCTTGCATCACCTTTTCAAAATATTCTTTGCTTTCCATTTTATATGAATTTTAAAACGGTTCCAAAAATAGTATTTTTCATTCAAGCCACCTTACGCTGTATTGGTGGTTTACAGAATGGAAGACGCTATGATGCGCTACGATGAGTAGCATCACGATGATGCGGTATAACTCCAAGTTGGAGTTGCGTTGTTTTTGGATGAATTGCATAATGATTATGTTGTCTGCTTTATCCAATCCTCACCTAAGTCCAAAGAGAAGGAACATTCTTCCTTAAGTAAATTTCAACCATTAGACTAAATTCTTTATCTGGACGTGCATATGAACGAAATAGTTGCTTTTCTTCATCTGTAAAATCCATTCTACCTTCTTTCAAACGTCTTTCATAGCAACTAAAGATTAACTTTGCCAGTTTTTGGAGAAAGCGCATTCGCTGAAACAAAAGAGATTCATTATTTAATTTGAATTTTTTTATTGTTTTTTCCCCTATTTCTGAGTTATTGCATGAAACTGCGACATCATCTTCAAATGTCAAATGTTGCATTATTTCCTCATCAGTATTGATGCATGGATCCAAAACTTCTGACTTTGGAAGATCTTCCTCTGTTGGTCGACCATCATTACATTCCTTAGTTGATAAATATAAATTTTCCCATTCAAAAGCTTTAGATTTATCTATAGAAACTTCTATTAAATGATCTACTTCTTTTGGAAGGCCTTGCAATTTCTTTTCACTATAAAAACATTTTCCATGTGATAAGTTCATTAAAGCATCTATGATATCCTTGTGTGCATATTGCTTCGAGCTTGGACGATTTTTACCACTCTCCAAAAATTTTCGTGTCCACTCTTCGTCTTTTTCCTTCAAAATTTGTGGCTTATAAAATCTATCTATATGCCTCATAATGTATCTAGGTTTAACTTTTCAGACAAACGATAGAAAGAAAAATAAGATTCATTGCATTCTATGAGCTTACTTTCTATCTCTGTAACTTTTTCCTTATTTTTTTCAGCAATTGCTTTCATACGTTCCTTCAGCAAATCAGATATTTTTTCTCCGAATGGTCCCACGCCAAAGACACGACTATTCAACACATCCTCTACTGGCATATTAGAATAATTTTCAGACAAAAAATGAACCTCGGAATGATCTTCTTTTGATTCACAGACAAAGACAAAAGGGTTATCTATCGAAGACAAGACAAATGGAGAATGTGTTGTTACTATCAATTGAAGCTTAGGAAAATACTTATGAATGAGGCCTAATACCTTTTTCTGCCATTTAGGATGCAAATGATTTTCAATCTCATCTATCAACAATACACCATCTACGTTTTGGATATCATCTATTGGTCGATTATTTAGGACACAAATACCATATGCTCTATACAAAGTTCGTATCAAATGGGTCAAAAGTAGCAAATTGCCCATACTCAGCTTTTCAATAGACAACTCTCTGCCTCGAACCTCCACAATTGGTTTAAGAGTCTCTCTAGAGACATATTTAAATTGTCCTTCTACCAAACAATCTGTTATCATATCAGAAAGTATTTTATAAAGAACCTTACCTTTATGAGCTTCTTCTAAATTTGAACTCCCTTGCAAATAATCAGCCCAACAGATAAATTGATTAACCTGCGAATTATTAAAGGTTCTTTCAAAAGATGTCTCCAATGGTTTGTCTGATTTCAATATAGAAATGCTACTTATATCAAATTTATCTACAGCTAAATCTGGGCTCCAATAATCCAAGATATAGTTCTTTTTAGACTGTTCGTCAAAATTAGAAAATGACTTAGAATATTCAAAATCATTGGTATCTAACTTGAATATATTTCCGTCAGTTTTAAACGAGTCTGCTTTTATCGTTTTATCAGTTCCATCTATATCTAATGTCATAGACATTACAAAATCATTTTCATCAGCTATAATATTTCTGTCAATTCCCCACAATCCCTTAAATAATAGGCGTAAAGAATCTAATATCACAGATTTACCAGCACCATTTTCTCCAGTAATTATCACCACTGGAAAATGACCTTTAGAATCCAATTCCATAGGAAAATCTAAATGCAAATCCTTGAAGGGACCAACATTCTTTAAAGTAAGACTTTTTATATTCATTGTTTTAAATAGAGTTCATTTACACGTTTTCATCTTGACATTCTTCATCTTTCTAATGATACAAACTTACAATAAAATCATACCATCTGCCAAAAGAAGATATATGTTTTGTTTCTTGATAACGCTCTACCAACTTATCTAAATACCCTTTCTTGCATACGTCGCCAGGGTTGCTTTTTAAATAACGCATATTGCGCTCCTTAAACATAAGGCGCAAATATTGAAAATGAAACTGAGCCTTCGTTGCACAAGAATCAGATTCCAAGTTTTCCATTAACTCAGGATCGTTTTCTTTTACATTATAAAGATGTGTATATTTTATTAAATCTTGATCTTGTGGATTTTCCTTATATACTTTTCTGTTTCCCAAAAACCATGATTCCATACAAATTTTATGTTCAAAAATCACCAATTTTGTAGGCTCTGAAAGTTCATTACCATCCAATTTCAGTTGTTCTTGAACTTTTTGCTCTATGTACTGACGGCTTTCTTCTTCAACGTCAATACACATGAGCAAGTAATCATATTTTCCCTTACCACAAGCATTGATCTCATTTATATCTGCCACAGCATTGGAAACATGCTTATAAATAGACGGAATTCCACCAGCACTAAACAAGTAATAGCTATCGGAATTTTCCGACAAATTCCACGCATCATCTATTCGATGTAGCTGTGGCACCAAAATTTGCAACCAAGCAGGATAAACTTTCGTTTCTGTTTGCTCACCTTCCACTACAATATAGAGATTCATAAGCTACCGTTTTTGTAAGCAGAAGTCTGGATAAGTTGCATAAACGCCTCATGACGGGAACGTTTTCCTATATTAAATTCCGCTGGTGTATGAATTGCTACATCACTAGCTGAGCGAGTAACAATCTTCCAACACTCAAAAGGAATCGTGTTGATAATATAAGGATGATGGCTCGTCATTATCACTTGCACATCTTCCATAGGATACATGATCATTTCTGCCAATTGATTAATACAGTTGACACCAAGACCATTTTCAAATTCATCTATCAGAAAGACATCTCCAGCATCAGCCAAAGTCAACATGGTTATCTGCGACAAGGTTCTCAACATGCCAGAAGATATATCGGGTTGAAATATCCAAGACTTTACACCTTTTTCTTTCATTTTCAATATCGGGCAAGCCACTTCATTGAAAAAAGAACCAATCGCAAAATCTACGTCCTCTATTAAAGGAAAGATGACCTTGAAATTATCAAAAATATCATCAAACTCCTGCAACTTGTTAACTTTCAACAAAAACAATTTTTCGATGGGAGAAAGTCCCTTTTCATTCTTTATTTCACGGATACCTAGATGACTTTTCCTTTTCTCATTAATAGAAGGTGTAATGGTCAAACCGCTGATATTAGAGTTTAGAATTTGGACTTTTCGAAAAGCATTCAATACTGGAGAAATCAACTCTTCTTCCTTCAATAAGGAGATGGCACTTTTGTTAGCATCCAACTTAACTATAGGTTTTCCATCATATTCAATTTCTGTATTTTTTCTATCTATAATAGTTTTAGAATTGATTTCAAGCGTTTCATAAAGAACGACAGCTTCAGAATTTTTAAAATGATAAATATCCTCTAAACTAGTCTCCAACGCATCAAATGCCCCTTTCCAAATATAGACGACGCCATTTTCCTCAAATTCTACAGACCATTCTGCTCCATTTACAGAATCGCCATTCACAATCTTCCTCAAAGAGCCTATCGCACGCAATATTTGTGTTTTGCCAACACCTGATGCGCCGACAAATAGTGTCAAATTATCGAAATGTACATTTTTCACATTCCAACCAGACACTTTGTTTTTAAAAGAAAATGTTCTAATTTTCATATATTAATCTAAAATTTTAGACAAAAATACAAATTTATGGATTCATATCCATATTCTTGAACTCTTTTTTGTTTTTATTCACATTAGATATTTCTTTTTAAGCTCTACGGAACCAATAATATTGAATACTATCCAAGTAAGAGTGGGGCATTTCTTCCCATCACCCCACATCTTGGGTTCCTCGAATCTCAGGAATACACCTATGATTCAAGTACTTACACGTTTTCATCTCGATATTCTTCATTTTTTCTTCGCCGTCTTTCTAGAAAAACAGCTACAATATCGTACAAAAATAAGGAAAAATATTGAGTAAGGGAGGAAAATTCACAAACTTTAACCCACAAAACGACAACAGATGCCGTCTCTCCTGCCCCTCCCCAGGACAAGCGAGGAGCAGGAGCGACGGGCATCCCTTGCTTACTTCTCTGCCATCATCTCATAATAGCGACGATTGATATCCGCCAACTTGCTCACTTCCGCAGTCACCTTCTCTTCCATCACTTGATCCAACGGACGAGAGAATGGCTCGAAATTCAAGTCCTTGCACTCCTTGGTGTGAAAAAAGAGAGTCGTACCTACATTCATCCACACTATTTGACGCTCCCACTCACTGTCATAGAACGAGAAGACGTAAAGGCACAAGTTCTCAAACTCCCACAGAGACATGTTCTTGCCCTCCTTGAGATGTTTGGTCACCGTATGACTCAAGCCATAGTGCTGCTTGATCGACTCCATATCGACCAACCACTTCTCCAGAGCCTCACCGCCCGAACCATCATCTCTCGCCTCCTTCTTCAGGTCTTTCATCCAAAGACGGAATTGGTTCCACGCAAGGCAGAAACGTTGCTCACCAGTCAGGAGCTTGCCTGACAAAAAAACACATGGAGAAGAACATTCTCCGCAACATTTAATAAATGTTTCATTTGTGTAAGAAATTAAATGATTAATACTGGAAATTGACCATATCGGTCATTTTCAAATTTCTGTTCCAAACTTTATTCTTACCTTCGCCACCGAGATCGACAAGGCTGACACAGGGCTGAACCCTCTCTCGCAGGATTCAGCCTCACAGACTGAACTGAACTCTACTGGAAAAGACTTTGTTATATACAACGCAAGCAATATAATAATAAAAGTTTATATATCAATAGATTGCGTATATATTTAACACAGTTTTAACAAAAGGTGCTGATTCAGTGTTCAGCCTTCAGACCTCACCTCAGTTCGTAATCGTTACGGTTGCTGGGAACAATCAATTAAAACCTAATATCAAGATGGAACAGGTTGAAAATTTAACCACTAAAAACGAAGCAGCGGTCATGCCCTCCTACTTCAAGTCGCTTAACACCTCGGAAAGCCATCAGCTCGCTAGTTGGCAGTACTTGGAAGACCTCATCCGCAAGGACGAGGCTCTGAAGATCATCACCGAGACCTATCGCAAGCGCCTCGCCATCGGCAAGCGTTTCGCCGATGAGTACAAACCGATGTCGCCTGGCATCACCATCTCCGCCGTCATGGATGGGTATGGCAAGAAACTCGCCAACTTCGTGAGACCGTCCTACTTCCTCATGCTCGACTTCGACCACAAGACGAAGAAGAAAATCGAGGAGTGCATGGACCTTCTCCGACAGGATGAGCACGTCTTCGCCGCCTACGTCACCATCAGCGGCAAGGGATTCCGCATCTTCTGCCCCTACTCGCCGATAGAGGACGAGGACGTGACCGTGCTGGAACTCTTCGACGTGATGATCCACAAGGCGATGGACCATTTCACTCATCTGCTGGGATGCGAACCCGACAAGGCTTGCACCGACATCACCCGGATCTCTGGTCTTGCCCACGACCCCAATGCCTTCTTCCGCAAGGATGCCGTGCCGTTCTGCCTCGGTCCCAACGATCTCAAGGTGCTCTACACCCGAAAGGCCAATGAGACCCGGTACGCCCAGATGATGGAGAAGCGAAAGGCGAAAAAGATGGCTGCCGAGGTGAAGAGCATGAACGCCACGGCTCCTTCCATCGAGGAGGCGGCACAGCCCATCCAACACCTGCTCAACCAGTGGGGCTACCAGTTTGAGTCGGGGCGACACAACGAGTATGTCGTACAGTTCGCCAAGGTCTGCATCCTCTATGGCATCCCCCAGGAAGAGGCGCTCTCCTATGCCGTCACCGAGTTTGGAAGCAGCTATGGCGACACGGCTTCCGTGATGAAGTCGTGCTACAAGCACACCGAGAAGTTTGGTAAGTGGCACTTCAGGAGAAAGGGCGAGGAGTCCACCTTCCGCTCCTCTCCCAACGCCATCAAGCAGTGGCTCTCGATGCACTACGAGATGCGGCACAACTTGGTGACGGGAGCCTATGAGCTGAGAAGCCTCATGGTGCTGACGGGCAAGTACCCAAACTGGACTCTGGTAGATGACAACATCGAGAACTCGCTCTGGCTGGAGATGAACGAGGACGGCATGAAGGTGACCTGCAAGACGCTCCACAACATCATCAACAGCGACTTCAGCCAGCCTTTCGACCCTCTCGTGGACTATCTCAAAGAGTTGCCCGAGTGGAAAGAGGAAAGCGATCCCGACTACATCGACCAACTCGCCGACACCATCCACGTCATCGACAAGCCGGACTATCATCACACCCAGGAGGAGTTCCGCTATTTCTTCAAAAAGTGGCTTGTGGCGATGGTGGTGGCATGGGAATCGCTGAAGGTGGTCAACCAGGTCATCCTCATCCTCGTGGGAAGGGGTGGCATCTTCAAGACTACCTTCTTCGCCTACCTCTTGCCGCCTATCCTGCGCCAGTACTTCATCAACGACTCCACAGCCAACTACACCGACAAGGATTTCATGGAGGCTTGTTCGAGCAAGGCGGTGCTCTGCATGGACGAGTTTGAGTGCATCTTCGGCAAGAACCTGAGTGCCTTCAAGAGTGCCATCACCAAGCTCACGTTCTCCATTCGCCGACCTTACGACAAGTACCGCAGCGAGTTGCCCCATCGTGGAAGCCTCTGTGGAACGAGCAACAGCCAGCAGTTTATCACCGACGATGAGAACCGCCGTTACTCACCTTGGATCGTGGAGAGCATAGAGAGTCCGATAGAGCAGCCCATCGACTACACCCATGTCTATGCCGAGGCTGTGGCTTTGGGCAAGAAGGTGACGAAGGAGAAAGAGCACAAGGAGGGTGACTGGACGTTCTGGTTGAACCGTGCCGACATCGAGCTGATGCGCCAGCACAACCGTCTCTTCATGGTAGCCAACTATGCCGAGGAGCAGATTCTGCGCTACTACAAGGTGCCTGACGAGACCACCGACGTGAATTTCATCAAGTTCCGTTACAGTGCTGAGATCTTGGAACGCATCGGCAGCAACCCGGCTCTCCGCCAGAACCTCAATAAGCAGAACATCGGCAGCGTGATGTCGCAACTGGGCTTCAAGAAGATTCACAAGGAGAAGGGCAACGGATGGGCTGTCATCGAGAAGGAGCCGCTGGAACTGAACAACGATGCCGCCGTAAGTCCAAACGACAAGTTGGAAGACTAGCAGAGAAAATTCTGTGACTAGCAGAGAAATCTCTGTTAGTCATAGAGAAATCTCGAAGGAGTCACGATGGCGCAAGCCCAATTATAAATTATAAATTACAAATTGTACATTATAAATTGAACCAAATGGAACTAGAACCAAGAAGTTACGGGAAGTCGGAGCTGGCGATGCTCTACTTCCCGAAGAGTGATCCGAAGCAGGCGCAGAAGCATCTGGCGAGATGGATCGGCAACATAGAGGAGTTGAGGGAGAGCCTCGATGCCTGCCATATCGGCAAGAATGCCAAGCACTGGAGTCGCAAGCAGGTGGAATTGATCATCTATTACCTAGGCGAGCCCTAAAACTGGGTCTGTCACGAAGCCACACTACATTTTTTTCGACTTTATTGCCCCAAAGGTAACCAATGGAGTCGTTTAGGCGCAGTGGGCAAAAGAAATGTCGTATCTTTGCATTGTCAATCAGAGAGGTTGACGATGCGAGGAACGGCCATTCCGCGGTAGCCCTCATTGCATCTATACTCAAACTAAATTAACTCACGATTTATGATTTTACTGAATCTGTACAAAAACAAGAACAAGAAGATGCCGGAGGCGTACGGCAAGTTTTACGCCCGTCCTGCCATCACCCAAACCATCGGCATCGACGGTCTCTCCGAGCACATGTCGAGCCACAACACTCCGTTCTCGCCTGGTGCCGTGAAGGGTATGCTCACCGACATGGTGATTTGTATCCGAGAGCTTTGCCTTCAAGGCATTGCTGTGAAGATTGATAATCTTGCTATTTTCAGCATCGGCATCAAGCACAAGGAGGGAGCGAACTCTGAGAAGGAGTTCACCATAGCGAAGAACGTAGAGGGAGTGAGACTCCGAGCGAGAGCTACGGGAGAGCTTGTCTCAGACAAGCTCAAGCTGGATGCCACCTTGAAGAAGGCATCATCGCTGACATCGAGTGATGGTGGGGATGGTTCAGGGGATGACTCCCCTACTACCCCATCGGGTGGCGACAACAAGGGTGACGCTGGTAGCACCACACCGACTACTCCGAGCGGCGGTGGCAGCGGTAGCACACCGAGTGGCGGCAGCCAAGAGGGCGGCGGCTCCAGCTCTGGAAGTGATACTCCTAAAGAGTTTGACTAAGAGGTTGGGGTGAGGGGAGGTTTCCCCTCGCCTCTCTCTTCCTCTACTCGAAGAGTCGTCCCTAAAGCCGTTGTCTCTTCACTTCCCTAACAACTGAAAGGAGTGATTACTTCTCTTCACTTCTATCTCTTCACAAAATAATTGTATATATTAACCCATTTAATTGTTTATTCAAATGAAAAAGGAAACTCTTAAAACAGTAATTAACTTTATTATTACCGTACTGACGGCAATTGCATCTGCATTTTGTGTTAGTTCGTGCAAGGGCTAATCGCCCTTTGCAGTCCTACTTTCCAATTCGCCATTGAGGGATTTTTCAATTTTCCATTGAGGATTTCAATTTTCCATTGAGGATTTTTTCTAAAATCACCCCGTCCCTCTTTACCATTAAAGAGGGCTCCACCTCTCACCCCAACCCTCTCTCCTCAGGAGAGAGGGGGAAACCGCTCCTCCTCGTCGCTCAGAACCGCTTCGCTCTAAGGTAGGCGGGGCGTCAGAGCCCTCGCCTTTATTTTTTTACGCAACAGAGTTGCGATTATTTGTGCGGTGTAAACCGCCTTGATGAGAGCTTGCTGCTATGCCTTGATGAGAGCTTGATGCTATGCCTTGATGAGAGCTTGATGCTATGCGCTAGCCCAGCAGGGAGGCGGTGTAACACCGCACAAAAATCGCCGATTAGGCGTAAAACAATCGCAACTCTGTTGCGTAGGAAATCATCGCCAGTCCGTAGGGCAAAGGCTCCGCTGGCGATACCAAAACTCTGGCGAAGCTATAGCGTAGCCAGCTACATCCCTCGCCCCTATGGTAGGGGCGTAGGGCTTGGGTACTGGGGTAAGGACCCCCTCTTCGTAAGAGGGGGACAGGGGTGTCGAAAAATCCTCAATGGAAATTGAAAACCATCCAATGGAAATTGGGAAAAAAGAAAAAAAGAATTTTACCAAGAAAAATAAAAATCATAAAAAAGAATTTGTTATGAGAACAATCAATCTAATCGTATTGCACTGCACGGCAACCCGTGCGACCCAAGACTTCACGGTAGAAGACTTGAAAGCCTGCCACCTCGCCAGAGGTTTCAAATCCATCGGCTACCACTACTATATCACCAAGGACGGCACCCTCTACCCTTGCCGACCTGAGCGAGAGGTTGGCGCTCACGCCCGACACTACAATACCCACAGCATCGGCATCTGCTATGAGGGCGGACTCGATGCCAACGGCAAACCTGCCGACACTCGTACCCTCGCTCAGAAGGTGACGATGGAGGAACTCCTCCATAGCCTCTGCCTCGACTATCCCGATGCCACCATCCTCGGCCATCGTGACCTCCCCGGCGTTCGCAAGGAGTGTCCTTGCTTCGACACCAAGAAGTGGCTCGAAGACATCAAATTCCGCATCTAGCCATCCCTACCAAATACTTTCATACACATACGAAAACCAAAATCCCCTCCGGCATCCATTTGCCAGAGGGGATTCATGTATATCAATATCACAGTCTTGCGATTCCTCGCTTCGTGAGAACGTTCCTAAGTTATTACTTCCTCTTCACAAACTTGCACTCCACCTTGCAAGCCAATGCCATTACACCATCAAGGGAAATGACGAAGCGTTTGTTTTTTGCGCCTGTCACACGCTGGAAATAGCCTTCCAATCCCTCAAAGGGACCATCGCCTATCACCACCTTGGCATTAGAGCGAAGTTCCGACATCTGTCTGGCATCCAAGAACTCAGGTTCTTGGTATGCCCCCGACTCATAGAAGCGGATGAAGTCCTCCATCTGTCTGTCGGGCACTATCAAGGGCGAGTTGGGAGCAAGGATGAACTGGAGATAAGCCAGTCCCTTCTTCACCGCCATGATGCCATTATAGCTGTCATGCACGAAGATGAAGTTGTGGATGGCAGGTGTCTCCTTGGTCTCTAGCTCGTCATCCACCACCACCTGTTTCCTCACCATCGGAATGAAGTTTTTGATGCCATGGCTATCGAGCAGCTCCTTCGCCTTCATCTCTCGACAATAAGGGGAACTCATCGCAAACCACCTCACCTCATTCGGGTCTATTTTGAGTATCATCATAATTTCAAAGGTAAACCACCAATACAGCGTCCCCACTATTTATCAGCGGGTTAGCCGTACCAATATTTTTGAAAAAAGTTTCGATTTTCTAAAATTTAACAATCAAGCGACGGCTTGGGATGTCTTCGTTACCTCAGCATCCGTACCATCTTCAAAATGGCGAACATAGTCACATGGTAAGAATGAGGCATCTACCTCCTCGCCACAAAGTATGCGGGTAAGGATTATTTTCGTTTGAACTGACGTTGACATTATCAATATCAAATCATCCTACGACCTTTGCGGTTCTGGGTGTAACCTTGCGTCACCTTTTCAAAATATTCTTTGCTTTCCATTTTATGTGATTTTTAAAACAGTTGCAAAGGTAATATTTTATATCGGTACCGCCATACGGGCTAACGGTGATTTACGTGTATTCTTCGCTATTCACTTGTTGTTATTTAATTGAAGGGACATATATTTATTTATAACTTTCCAGTATAGCTACTACAGATATTGTCATTCCTTTGTAAATAAGTCTGCATAAGTGATTCTACAATTGTTTTCTCTGCCTCAAACATTTTAGGTCCTAACATTATTTTGATTGCTCGCAAACATTCCTCTTTTATAGGCACATCTATATAGGATAGTTTAGGACTTATATTGTTTTGTAGCACATAACTAGGATTTACCAACCCATTTGGCATAAGAGGGAAAGCACAAAGAATGAAACGGCATTCTTGCTGGAAAGCCCAATCCATACTTTTGTAGATACCTATTTTCTTAAAATCAATACCACGTTTAAATCCCAAATCTTTGAAAATTTGTGTCTTCATGTCTTGGGCATTATCGACATACTGTATTTCCTTTAAAAAGCCATCATTCTGTATTGGCATGACTACTATCCCATTATCTTCAAAATATTTCTTATTCAAGAAATTTGGACACACTCTATTTCCCTGAAGTTCAAACATATCTGAATCCAACTCGATGCGCACACCATGCGTGGAATTTCCATACATATACCACTGAGGAAGATTCTCTCGGCTATTTTTCGTCCAACATGAAACGAAACAATAATGAGCTGGAGTAACACCATCACCTGAGAAAGCATACTCATCAGGATCATCAACTCTGTCTAAGCGAGAAAAACGTATTGTCTTATGCTTTAAAATCAGAGCCAAAGTCTCAATGCTTGTATAATGATAGAGCTTCATATGCTGCTTAACTATTGATGTTCAATATGCAAGGTTTTACATCCTCTTTATTCATGATAAGTTGCTTTTTTGTTTGTGGGATCTTCATCTCTTTCAAATAGGCATCGAAATCTTCCAAAAAAGTAACTATAGAGTCATCCGTATCAGAACTTGGATATGTACGGAACAGTTCTTCTATTTTTATAGATTCATCCATATTTATAAAAACACTCTATTTTGGACAAACAAGTTTATATTTTTCATTCTAACGTACTCATCCATAGCATTATAATACTCACGAATCAGAGGGCGTAAATTTGCATCTTTGCTATAATCCTCTATTTTTAATTTTAGAGCACGTAATTCTGCTATAGAAATTCCCTTACCATGTGACTTCCACTTTTTATTGTCACTCAAATTCTTAGCGATTTCTATCGCACGTAATTCCTTTTCATCAGGAGTAACTGTAGATCCATCTTGATGCTTTGTCCAATTTTTAAACTTATAGTTTACCAACCATTTAGTCAAGAGATCCGTTGTCAAATCACGTGCCTGTTCAAAGCTACGAATCTCACCCAAATCCAGTTCTTTAAGCCATATTAGTTCTGCTTTTGTCAATGTACCCTTACTGGCTTTGTCAATAAACTCATTGATCTTATCAAGATAACCCAATGCTGCTACATACTTATTATCCTTATTTGGGACTTGCGGATCAATAGGCCCTAATACGGAAATATAATCCATCAAGATTCTATCACCACTCATACAGAATATAGTTCCAGCACTATATGCATAATCAGGCACTATAAAGTTTATCTCAGAATAATGGTATCGCAATATGTTGACATATCGTTCTACAATTTCAGCACTTCCGCCAAGTGTCGTCAAAATGACATAAAGCTTATCTCTCTTCACGACATCTGTTTTCAAATCTTCCACTAATTTGGCAAACATATTGGCGGAGACAGGAGCCAAGCTGCCATAATATACAAACACATCAGCATTTAAATACTGTTCCAATGCTTCCAGCTTGGCTTGAAGCATTTGCCTTAATGTATCATCAATTGGAGATTTCATAGGCTTACATATTTATATATTTGTAAATCACCGTTAGAACGTAACTACTGATTTGCAGCAGTTAGCACATCCAACATTTTTCAAAAAAACATGTTATTAATTGGTATTGCCAGAGCTGCCAATTAGGCAGCCTTGACATTCACCTTTTTGTTCGAGTTATAATTACATGGGATTAGGGACATGAAGTCTTGCTCCCCCTCCATCAGTCGGGTGAGTATATCTTCTATATAATCGCCAAAATTAATGTCATTCAACTTGCAGCTCTCAAAAAGTGAGAACATAAAAGCTATGTTTTCCGCACCAAAATGGCTACCGGTATGCATCCAGTTTCGCCTAGCTTCTTGTTTTCATTTGGGTGAAGCTTATTTGAACGATATGATTTCTTAAACTCAATGAGCCAGTCATAATCCA
>ERZ1023641.155-NODE-155-length-24852-cov-8.975199_pt1 | contig 24852 bp, 11 predicted proteins | sample MGYA00380335_ERZ1023641 | MGnify/ENA primary metagenome ERZ1023641 (study PRJEB33179, sample SAMN07448970) | human gut metagenome | biome: Human-gut; feature: Human associated habitat; material: Faeces | host: Homo sapiens | place: India: Bhopal | collected... | reverse complement strand
ATCATATCGTATGCCCACAGAGGGTCCTTTTCGTGGGTGAAGATAGGTGCAAAGCTTGCCAGCTTGCATACATCCGAATTCTTCTCCATGCCCAGCATGTAGATGGCTTCACCCAGGGCACTGTTCAGATTGCCATACTTGCCGTAGGCACCCTGATTGGCTGCATACTCGCCGTTATAAACGCCGATGGAGCGGTTGTAACGGTCGTATTTATGATAGTTGTTTCTCATCCATTGATAAGAACGGTAGTAATGCTCATCTACCAGATCTACAGGCGAATCGAGCACCCACAAAGGGTTGTCGGTGCCCCATGCCTCCACATTGCCGATGATCACGATATCAGGATATTTGGCATGGATGGCATCATAGAACCTGGCATAGCGGCGACTGTACTCGAAGCGTGCCTCCGGCTGACCGTTCTCATTGCCTATCTCGATGAATTTAAGTCCGTATGGTTCCTTGTGGCCGTTGGCGATGCGTCGTCTTCCCCACTCTGTGGTTTCATCGCCGTTGGCATACTCAATGGCATCCAGGGTATTCTGCACCAGGGTATCCACCTGCTCGAAAGGCATGGTGAAGCCATGTCCCAAACCTACGTTCACCACAAACATCGGTGCGGCATTCAGGTCTTCGCACAGCTGCAGATACTCATCATATCCCAATCCGTCGGAAGAGCGGTAGTGCCAGTTGTTGTTCCAATGGCCAGGACGCTCTTCGATAGGACCTAATGTAGATTTCCATCTGAAGGCGTTCCCGTAACTGTCCTGTCCTTCCACATAGCATCCGCCTGGGAAACGGAGGAAACTTGGTTTGGTATCATAGAGGAGTTGTGCCAGGTCGGGGCGCAATCCGTTGGTGCGTCCTTTCCAGGTGGCAGGCATCAGCGACACCACATCCAGGTAGAGGGTGCCATTGGTAGAAGAAAGAAGGGCAAAGCGTCCGTCGCTGCAATCGGCTGTGGCCTTGATGGTTGCCGAGAGCTTTACCCATTTGTTGGTCTCCAGCTTCCCCTGCAGTTTCACCTCTTCAGAGGCAGCCGAGCCATCCGCCTTCTGCAACTGGCCATAGAGCTTGCCGTTGAAGCTGGTAGATGCCTTGACCCATAAGGTGAGGGTGTAGGTGGAATCGCTAACGAAGTTCATTCCCCAGAAGCCGCTGTTGCTGATACCCGCCTTTCGGGCATCTCTGGCTCCTGAGATGGAGACACGGAGATTGGTTCGCTGGGCACTGTTAAGCTGCTGGGTGGCATTGAGTGAGAGATTCACCGTCTGTCCACTCTGCCTGATGGCCGACCAATATTCGGGTGTAGAAGAGTTATCCTCGAAAGAACGGTTTCTGATGAGTTCGGCATAGAGACCTCCATCTCCGGCATGGTTGATTTCCTCAAAGAAGAGGCCATACTGGTAGTCGCTGATCATGGCAGATCGCTGGGTGGCATCGATGTTCATCTTCACCTGTGCCTGTGCCGTGGCTGAAAGCGAGAGGCAGAGAAGAGTGCTGAAGAGAACGGGTTTATGACTGAATAGTTTCATAATGCTAAGATAATCATATAGATAATAGAAACAAGATGCTCTGCTGCTGAGCATAAGCTATCCCGGAAAACTGAAAAAGGCAGACAGAAACAGAAGGTTTTTCACTCTCTGTATTCCGTCTGCCCTAAAATTATCTAGTTACTAAAACAAGCTAGTTTTCAGATTACTTCATGATAATCTTGCTAACCTTCTTAGAACCATCGCTCAATGTAGTAACCACTACGTTGATACCTCTCTGGAGCTTACCGATGAGCATACCGGCAGCGTTGTAGATCTTGGTACCCATTGTAGTAGTGCCAGCAGCGTTCTCGATATCCTTGATAGCTGTTACAGGCTCGTTAGGATCGTAACCAGCATACTCCAAGGTGAAGTTCTTGATGATTGTCCAGTCATTGGTTACCTTCACATCCTTGTAAGCACCGATATAGAACTCGCCCTTACCATCGTAAACAATCTTCAAAGGCTCTGTCTCATACTTAGAACCAACTGTCTCTGACTTGAAGAATGCCTGTGCAGTAATCATAGTGTTAGGAATCCAGAGATTCTCATCAGAAGTTGCACCCTCAACATACTTGACCATGCCATCTGTGCTACCAAGATGCGCATACTCATTCAAGTTACCCTCAGCAATCTGGCAAGCAGCGATAGGCTTCAAAGCCTCAGTTGCCTCGAATGTAGAATCGCTTGTTGCGAAGTAGAGAAATGCATTCTCGTTGGTCTCATACTTCTTCACTGTCTCATCCTCATCAGCGAAAGCAGAAGCGTCGTTACCGTCGCGATAGTATGCCTTGCTCTTCAAGTAGTATGTACCTGCAGGGAGACCTACAATCTTCTGCTTCAAATCGAAGTCGCAGTTATAGAACTCAGCAGCCTCAACACTATTACCTGCCTGGAAGCCGATAGTACCCTTCTTCACGGTCCAACCAGTCTGATCCATGGTAGCGAAGTCGTTGTTAACGAGTACATTAGAGATATCAACATGATTATCCTTAGAAGCCAACTTAGCATTGTCGTAGATAACATACTTCGTAACAGCCTCGTTCAAAGCCTGGATAGCAGCAGGAACATCAGCATCAGCTACAGTACCATCGTTGTAAGCTGCTTCAGCAGAAGCCTTGGCAGCAGAGAATACAGCCTTAGCCTCATCAGAGGTCGTATAAACTGCCTCATTGTTATCGTAACGTGTCTGAGCACTCTCTACAGCTGTGTTCAATGTCTGGTAAGCATCAACAGAAGCATTAGCTGCGGTGATAGCATCAGCAGCAGCGTTGATAGTCTTGATAGAACCATTTTCCTTGAGATCAGTAATAGCTGCCTCCAAGGTAGCATATACATCAGCATTCATCTTAGATTTGAGGAGTGCAGTACCCTGCTCAATAACAGGACCAGAAACCTGATCGATGGCAGCCTGATCACCGCCGAGGAACTTCATAGAGAAGTTATCCCAGATTGCCCAGTCGCCTGCATTTGCGCTAGGACGCTTTGTTTCACGAACACCCATGCGAACAGTCTCACCTGCCTTCAAGAGAATTGTTACAGTGGTCTTGTAAGCCTCAGGGTTCTTCTCGCATGCATTCGCAAAGCCCTTCATTGAGTTAGGGATATATACCTTTTCACCATCAGGTGTGGTATATTCATATTCATTATCAGCCTTCTCTGTAACTCCGTATGTGAAAGGAGAAGCGAACTTGCTTTCCATGTTGTTAGCATAGAGAACGGCTGTGATATCCTCAGAACCATTTTCGTGAGCAGTTGCAGTAGCCTCATTCCAGGTTACACGATGCATTGCCTGTGCAGAAATCTCGTAAACACCATTCTGAGGAGCTACAAACTCCTGATACATATCGAATGTACCCTGGTAAGACTCGCAGTTCTTCCAATCGCTATTTACAACGGTAGCACCTGTCCAACCGTCCTTACCATTATCGAATGTAGGGTTAGCGAGCATGTAGGTCAAATCTGTACCTGCTTTAATGCTCTGCTTGCGAGACAACTCAAGCTCTGTCTTCAGCTTACCCATATACTCATCAATCTGGTCATTATCAAGAGAGTGATTAGCGACAATCAGATCATCAAGCTTAGTACCATCGCCGCAATCATCCAACAATGTCATCAAATCATCAGTAGCATTGCCGCCATCGGCCAGGAAGTTCTGGATTTCATCATTCAATGTACTCAACTCAGCATACTTGGCTGCACTAGAGTTCATAACTGCTACTGCCTCCTGAATCTTAGCCTTCAATGCCAAGATTTCTTCCTTAGAAGCATCTGTTGTCATGTTCATACCTTCCTCTGCAAGCTCGTTCACGGTATCTATATATCCCTGATAAGCAACAGCTGTTTCAGCAGTACCCTGTGCATCTGTAGCTACATTCTGCATATCGAGAAGATACATCATCTGTGCATCAGCACCATAATAATCTACCTTGAACTCATCAACGAACAACCAGTTGGCTGTAGCATTCTCAAGCTTGAGGCCGAAGTTTACGTTCTCGCCTTCCTTCACCTCGAACATGAATTCAAACTTCTGAGGAACATTTGGATCTGTAGCAACAACCTTAGAATTTTCCTTAGAGCTGGTGTTAGCGAAGAGAGATACACCCTCTACCTTATAACCAGCACCCTTCTCCTGCTGGCAAGCCATTGCATAGCAAGAAATCTTGTAAGCACCTGCAGGCAAGTTGGTTAATGTCTGTGAAAGATAACCATCGCTCAAATGACCTGTACCTGCTGCATCGCCTGTCTCCGGGTTAGAAGATGCATGAATCCAACGCTCGAGGAATGTGCCTGTCTCGAAGCCATCAGGAGCGGTATATTTATGTGTCTGTTTCTGCCAGTTGGTACCATGACCACCAGATCCTACATTACCATCTTTATCGTAAACGCAATCGTGATCCCAGCCGGTCAAAGCATCGCAGTTGGCATTTGTAATGAACTCATTGAGACTTACAGGAGATTCTGCAGTAGCAGTACCCAAAGTCACATTACGGCGCATATCGCTGATATAACGCATAGCGTTTCTCAAATCTGCATAAGAAGCATTAGGGTTGTTATAAGTCTCGATAGCCTTAGGGATAACCAAGCCCTCGTCGATAGCATCGTTGATAGCAGGCATCAGCTTATCCAGACGATAGAAATAAGTAACAGGATAAGCCTCCCACTCTACACCATACTCAGATGCGCCCTCTGCCTGCATGTTCAAGGCAGGACGGAACAACTGGTCAACAGCATCTTCTCCCTTGCCATCCAAACCTGTATCATTAGGATTCCAGCCAGCACGGGTGTTGGTTGATTTCTTAAGGTTGGCGATGGTATCTGCCTGCAGCTCAAAGCGCTTGCTGCCGTCCTTTGTCCAAATCTCCCAATTGCATAGATTAATGTCCTGGCTTTTGTAATCTACATAAGAATTACCGCCATTATCATCAAAACTGTTGGTAAAAATCTTTCTGCCGTAAGTATCATCAGCAGAATTGTTGAACAAGGTAAAAGTACCATTAGGAACATCCTTTGTCTTGTTAGGAACGATGGCAATAGCCATACCCTTGTCACCCAAACTTGTCTGGGTGCCATAAGCATTGCTGTTAACGAGCCATTTTTCGGCCTTAACATTCTTGATGTAAACTGTGTCAGTACCATCCAACTTCAACTGAACTGGGTCAGGGAATGCTGGTGCTTCAACTTTCTGTGCCTGTGCCTCTGTAGCACCGATGCCGGCTGCTAAGATGGCTGAGAAAAGTAAACGTTTGTCCATTGCTATTTGGTTTAATTTTTGGTTTGAGAAGTAATTAGCTTCTTAACTTATTGAATAATTGATTTGCTAGCAAAATTAGCAATAAAATGAATTCATTCAAATTTTTTGGTTGGAAATCTACACTAATTTTAGATTATTTAACTAAAATCAAACCATTTCTGAACTAAGAAAAGAGTGCTACCTTATTGTATAAGTGTCGTTTTACAACAAATGTGCTTTTTAAGTTAGCACAAAAAGCAGACAACAAGCAACCCTTTACGTTAAATATAGTTAAGAGAAAAGGATTTCTTGATTAAAATCAACTAAGTTTCTTAAAAACTTGTTATCTTTGCACCGGATAAACTAACAGGCATCAGCTATAAATAAAAAATGAATCAATATGCAGAGCATTTATGATCAAATTTCAATAGGTAGAAAGCTACTTTCTACGCTGTTTTCAGGAGGTACTTTTCATGTCAGTTCTCCCCAAAAAGGTGGAGCTTACGTAATCAGACCCAGTGTAAACTAGCAATAAACCAAACATCAAATAAATAAAACATGAGCAACCGTTTAATTAAAGATTCGCATTTTGCGATCATCGGTATGTGCGCAGCATTGGCCCTAGGTGGCTTCAATGCCTGCACCGACTCTTACGACCTTGACGAACAGGGAAACAATCCTGAATGGTTGGGCAAGAGTATCTACGAAGAGCTGCAAAACCCTAGCGGTACCAGCCTTCAGGGTACTTTCAACACCTACCTCAAGCTGATTGACGACCTGGGGTACAAGGAAGTGATGTCGAAGACGGGTTCAAAGACTGTGTTCGTTGCCAACGATTCAGCTTTCAACAAGTTCTTCGAAAGTAATTCATGGGGCGTACGTTCGTACGAAGAGCTGACTACCCCTATGAAGAAACAACTCTTCTATGCTTCCGTGCTGGATAACGCTATCCAGACAGAGATGCTTTCTAACGTGGAAAGCAACGGAGGCGTCCTCTCGAGGGGTATTGCACTGAAGCACCAGACTTCTGCCAATGCCATTGATACGGTATATCATTTCTACAACCGCGGCGTGATGCCACAGAACAACTCCTACTGGGATAAGTATATCGACGGCATCGATGTGGTGATGGACAACACCCGTCCGATGATGGTACACTTCACCCAGGAGCAGATGCTGAACAACGGTATCACCGACAACGACTTCTCTGTGATCACCGGTCGTCCTTACGATGGCAGTACCTACATCTTCAAGAACAAGGTCATCGCCAGCGACATCACCTGTCTGAACGGTTACCTGAACCAGACAGACGGCGTAATCGTGCCTCCAGGCAACCTGGCACAGATGCTCCGCGAAAGCAAGGATACAAAATGGTTCAGCCGTATGCTCGACCGTTTCTGTGCTCCTTACTACGATGCACAGACCACCCTTAACTACAACGACAATGCCAAGCTCAACAACACCCACCAGATTGACTCCATCTATCAGTGGCGTTACTTCAGCGAGCGTTCGCAGGGAACCCAGGCATTGGAGCGTGACCCACAGGGCGTGAAGCTTCCAACAGACAAACTCTTAAGATTCGACCCGGGATGGAACCAGTATTACAGCTCATACGGCACCATGCTCGCCGATATGGGTAGCATGTTTGTTCCTACCGACAAATCCATAAAAGACTATTTCACCAATCCGTCTAACGGTGGTTACAACATCATGAAGCTCTACGCCAAGAAGCCAATCGATGACAACGACGATCACTTCGCAGAGAACCTGGATAGCATTCCTAGCAATATCATCCGTTCGTTCGTGAACAACCTGATGAATGCATCCTTCGTACAGTCAGTGCCAAGCAAGTTTGGTACCATCATGGACGAGGCGAGTGACCCTATCGGCATCACAACAGGTGACATCAGCAAGACCACCAACGGCGCATACGACGTGAGAATCGCCAACAACGGTGCCATCTACATGCTCGACCGCGTGGTTCCACCTATTTCATATAATATCGTATCTACCCCAGCCCTGCTGCGTAAGGCACGCGACCTGGGTGTGATCAACTGGGCCATCCAGGACAAGAGCAACCTGAAGGTGAACTTCTATGCCTACCTGCGTGCCAGCACAGCCAACTATGCGCTGTTCTTGCCAGACAACCACGCTTTCTGCGGCGGTAAGGGTGTATCTACCGATTTCTACTATGTAGATCCGGTTTCCCTGGGTAAGAACTACAAGGAAGGTCCTCGAGTGCTCCACTTCTATTATAAAGATGTGAACAAGGACAATATCATCTCGGCATCTGCCTTCAAGTACAACCCTACCAATGGTTCCATCAGCGAAGATTCAACCATCGTAACAGTGGGTGAGGTGACCGACCGACTGATTGATATCCTGAACTATCACACCGTATCTCTTGCACAGGGCGAGAAGTTCGGCAAGAACAGATTCTACAAGACCAAGCATGGCGGTGAAATCGAAATCAGCGGTACAGGCGTTGGCGCTACAGTGAAGAGCGGTGCTCAGATCAACGGCATGGCAGGCATGAACTTCGCTTTGCCAGCTTCAGAAATCAAGGAAGCTACTACCGACTACAGCAATGGTAGCACCTTCGTGATCAACCGCGTGATTCAGGCTCCACAAACCAGCGTATTCGGCTGCCTGAAGAATCACAGCCAGTTCAGCAAGTTCATGGATTTGTGTATGCCAGCCGACTTGAGCTCTATCCTTACCAACATCGGTATAAAATCAAGCGAGCAGAAGCAGTTTACCGTGTTCACCAACCAGTTTGATGCAAACATCAACACGAACAAGCAGTACGACTGCCTCGATTACAACGTAGCGTTCTTCAACACATACAACTACACGCTGTATGCCCCAAACAACGAAGCTATGGACGAAGCCTTCAAGCGCGGTCTTCCTACCTGGGAGCAGGTGCAGCAGGTACTCGCCGATGCAGAGCATGCTTCAAGCGACCAGCAGTTGGCAGCCAAGGCAAAGGCAAAGGATATGGTGGAGGCCATCAGAAACTTCATACGCTACCACTTCCAGGACTTCGCCCTCTATGCCGACAACACTGTGGATTTCGGAGATGCTCCTGAAACCGGCGGCAAATTCCGCTTCCAGACATCCTGCGTAGATGGTACCATATATAAGCGCCTGAACGTGAGCGGTGGAAGCGACAAGCTCCATGTAACCGACATCGCCGGCAACACCATTACCATCAATGGCAACGACAGCAAGAAGCTCGTGAACTATATGACTCGTGACTACACCTTCTACAAGTCGATGATCAACACCTCATCGTTCACAGCCATCCATGAGATTTCCGAGCCACTCTGCATCAACAAAAGCAAGCGCTACGACGACCGCTTTGCCAGCAACACAGAAGCTGCCAAGAAGGCAAGCATCAAGCGCCTCAACGCTTTGTACTATGCCCAGAAGCACGGACAGAAGTACTACAAATAAATTCACAATCAAGCATGTAATATAATGAACAATATAAGAACATATCTTACAGCAGCCGCCCTGTGCAGCACCATGACCATCGCCGCCCAAGGGCAGCGTGTATCAGGTACTGTATCCGACGAGTTTGGTCCTGTGATTGGCTGTAACGTCATCGAGAAGGATGCCAACAACCGTAACGTCAACGCTACTGTTACCGACGTGAACGGTAACTTCCAGCTGACAGTGAAGAATCCAAAGCACAAACTCGTTGTCACCTTCGTGGGTTACAAGCCATACTCTAAGGTGATCGGCTCACAAACCAACTTCGAAATCCAGCTGAAGGATGAGAACCAGATTGAAGCAGTTACCGTGGTTGCCAAGCAGCGCTTCCGTGGCGATGGTTTGAGCATTCCTAAGAACGAGCTTTCTGTGGCTACACAGACCTTGAACATGAACAAGGTGGATGGTCTTGCCTTTACCAGTGCCGACGAGGCGCTGCAGGGTCAGATTGCAGGTCTCGATATCGTGGCCAACTCTGGTAACCTGGGTGCCGGTACTACCATGCGTATGCGTGGTGTAACCACCATCAACGGTTCTTCAGAGCCTCTGATCGTAGTTAACGGCAACATCATGGATGTGCCGGGTGCCGAGAACACCGACTGGTCAACCGCTACCGAGGAGACCTACAGTTCTCTGCTTTCCATCAACGTGAACGATATCGAGAGCATCGACATCCTGAAGGATGCTGCCGCTACCGCCATCTGGGGTGCACGTGGTGCCAACGGTGTAATCAGTATCAAGACCAAGCGCGGTAAGCGCGGAAAGATCCGCATCAACTATAACTTCATGCTCCAGGGCACCTGGCAACCAGATGGTTACAATCTGCTTACCGGTGATGAATACACCATGCTGATGAAGGAGGAGTTGTACAACCCTACACAGAATCCTTCGGCTACCACCAACATCAACGAGTTGAACTACAACAAGAGTTGGGCAGAATACAACAACTGGAATGACAATACCGACTGGGTAGATGCAGTGCGCAAGATGGGTTGGAACCAGACACATGGTATCACCATCTCGGGTGGTGGCGAAAAGGCTACCTTCCGTATCTCTGCCAACTACGACCACCAGTTGGGTACCATCATCAAGCAGCAGCTCGACCGATTCTCAACCCGCTTGAGTTTGGATTACTACGTGAGCGACCGCATCAAGTTCTCTACCGAGTTCCCTCTTACTTATACCAAGAACCAGAAGAACTACGGTAACAACATTCTGGGCAAGGCTTTGCAGATGGCTCCTAACATGAGTATCTACCGTGAGGATGCCAACGGCTTCGATACCAACGAATACTACATCATGCTGCCGGAAGGCAAGGTGGGTGCAGGTTCTACCGTGAGCGGTACTTCTTCAGAGGAGTTGAAGTCAGTGCGCGGCATCGGTAACCCTGTTGCCATCGCCAACCTGGCTTACGACAACGAGACCACCTACCGCATCAACCCTGAGTTCAAGCTCAACTACTATCTGATGGGTACAGAGGAGCGCAAGACACGCCTCGACTACGAGGGAAGCGTTTATCTCGATGTCTTTTCAAAGAGCAACCCTACCTGGTATCCAGGTACCCTTTCTACTGCAGGATGGGAGGACGGTAACTACAACCGCTATGCGATGGACGACTACAACTCGCTGGCATTCACCACCCGCCACCAGCTCATCTTCACCCCTTGGTTGGGTAACGACCTGGCTTGGACGATGCTGGGACGATGGGAGATGACCAAGGGTAACGGCTACGGCCAGAACGTAACCGAGAACCAGTTGCCTGACGGCGTAAGCTCACCTACGGTGCCAGCTTACCTCCGCAACATGTCAACCAGCAACGGCGAGTGGCGCGGTATGAGTGGTGTATTCTCTACCCACATATCTTATAAGACCCGTTACAACGCCGACTTCACCGTACGTGCCGATGGTACCACCAAGTTTGGCAAGAACAACAAGTGGGGTTACTTCCCTGGTGTATCCGTGCGTTGGAACATCAGCGATGAACCTTGGATGCGCTGGTCACGCAATGTGCTCTCCATGCTCGCCGTACGCCCATCATGGGGTGTGAACGGTAGGACTCCTGGCAGCGAGTACCTGCAGTATGCCAAGTACGTAGCCGGCAGCATCTATGGTAACGGTACCACTACCCAGACAGCTACCAGGGTAGATGGCTTGCAGCTGGTAAATTTGAAATGGGAGAAGACCACTTCATGGAACCTCGGTGCCAACCTGGGTCTCTTCGATGATAAGCTGGAGGCAGACTTCAACTACTACTACAAGAAGACCAACGACCTGCTGAACGCTGGTGTGAGCATCGCCTCACAGACAGGTTTTGCCAACCTGGCATGGAAGAACATCGGTTCGATGGAAAACAAGGGTTGGGAGTTGAACATCCAGGGCAACCGATTCATCAAGGCAGGCAAGTTCTCGATGAGCGCCAGCTTCAATGTGGCTCAGAACTTCAACAAGATTACCGAGATGGATCCTACCGTGCTCGATGGTATCAATGAAGACTGGACAGCCGATAGCCGCGGTAGGTACTTCAAGCGTATCCAGGTGGGTAACGCACTGGGTTCAATCTTCGGATTGCGCGCTCACGGAGTATATCAATATACCTACGACTACCTGACCAACCTCCGCCGCAAGAACAACTGGAGCAACAGCCAGCTGGTTGACTACATCAACAACGAGTTCCTGCCAGCAGGCAAAACAGCTCCTGTGGCACTGAACAAGGAAGGCAAGGTAATCACCGGTTCCGACGGTTCACCACTGCGCATGACCTACAACTCAAGCAATGGTAGTGAGACCTACAAGTTCGACGGTGGTGACGTGATTTACGAGGATGTGAACAAGGATGGTACCATCAACTCACTGGATATGGTATATCTGGGCAACTCAAACCCTAAGTTCTCGGGAGGTTTCGGATTCACCTTCAACTACGGCGACTGGTCATTGCGTACCAACTTCGTATTCCGTACCGGTTTCAAGGTAGTGAACTTCGCTCGCATGGGCTTGGAGAAGATGTATGATACCACCAACCAGAGTTCTGCCGTGAACTGGCGCTGGCGCAAGAACGGTGACCAGACAGAGATACCACGCGCACTCTATAACTATGGTTACAACTGGCTCGGTAGCGACCGCTACGTGGAGGATGCTTCCTTCCTGCGCTTCAGCTACGTAAGTTTGAGCTACAATGTTCCTAAGACATTCCTGAAGCAGTTTGGTCTTAACCAGATGCGCTTCGACCTGAGCGGCCAGAACATCTTCGTATGGAGCAAGTATAGCGGCACCGACCCTGAGCATGCCAACAGCGGCTGGAACTTCGCTTCCGACAACTCGCAAACACCACGAAGCAAGTCATTCACACTCCGTATGACGCTCGGTATTTAACCCATCTTTAAATAAAGATAACAATGAAGAAAAAAACAAACCATATCATCAAGAGCCTGGCGGTAGCTTTCCTCGGAGGCTTATCACTCTGCTCATGCACCGATTTCCTGACGATCTACCCTACAGATAAGACCGTGGGTGAGAACTTCTGGAAAAACAAAGACCAGGTTGACCAAATGGTCACAGGTGCCTATACTGGAATGATTTCTGGTTCCAACATCGAAAGATTCATCATGTGGGGTGACTATCGCTCTGACGTGTTGAGAAAAACCAGCGCATTGAATAATACCACACTGGATAACATCACCAACGTGGATCTTTATCCTAGCAGCGGTTATAACTCATGGTCATCTTTCTATTATGTCATCAACACCTGCAACCTGGTGATGAACCACGCACAGGATGTACTGGCTGTGGATCCTGACTATACCGAAGGTGACTACCAAACCACCCGTGCACAGATGCTCGGTCTTCGCGCACTCTGCCACTTCTATCTGGTTCGCACCTTCCGCGACGTGCCATACGTAACCAAGGCGTATGAAAAGTCAGACGACCTGACCCTCGACGGCCAGCTGGCACCTGATTCTACCCTGCAGCTCTGCATCAACGACCTGGTAGAGGCAGAAAGAGGTTGCTACAAGTACGGCACCTTCGCCGCCGACGACTGGCGCAGCGTAGGCTTGCTGAGCAAGGATGCCATCAATGCCATCCTCGCCGATGTATATCTGTGGCGTGCTTCGCTCTGGAGCCAAACCGACAAGGAGAAGGCAAAGACCTACTATCAGGCTTGCATCGACTATGCCGACAAGGTGATTGAATCTCACAAGAGATTCTACGAGAACAACTACAAGGGTTCTGCATCCAGCGATAACGCTACAGCTCCTTACTATCTGTTGAGCGGTAATCAGGCATTCTACAAGAACTTCGTGGAAGGCAATTCACGCGAAAGCATCTTCGAACTCCAGTTTGATGGAACCAGCAACGTGAACAACCTCGTTCGCCAGTACTTCTACAAGCATCTGGACGCAACATCAACCTATGGTATGCTTGCAGGAACCATAGCAGTGGGTAACTCTGTAGGCGACAGCCCTACACCAGGCAAGTCGAGTGCTTCTACTTCTGCCTTGTACCAGTCGGAGAACGACTATCGCTTCTACGACAACAGCTATGAAGTGAACGATGCCAACACCTCATCCTTCCCAATCAGAAAGATGGTGTATAACATGCAAGCCAATTCTATGATTCCTACCAACAAGCAGGGTTACACCTACTTGCAGACACGCGGTTTCGACAACTACAAGCAGAACTGGATCATGTATCGTATCACCGACGTGATGCTGATGAAGGCAGAAGCCGAGACACAGCTGGCTGGCACCGATGCCAACAAGCTGAAGCATGCCTTCCTGATTGTCAACGCCGTGAACAAGCGTTCGCTCGACCCATTGGCAGTAAACAAGGATTCATTGGTTTATAAGGATAACTACGACAAGCAAGCCAAGCTGGAACTGCTCTGCCTCCAGGAAAGAGGTCGTGAGCTTCTCTACGAAGGCAAGCGCTGGTACGACCTGGTTCGCTACTGCTACCGCCACATGACGGGTGTAGATCCAACCAAGACCCTCTACGAGATTGACCCTAAGGGTAGCCTCTATCCTACTTTGGATAATGCCGACAACGAATTCAAGAACATTCTGAATGCCAAATACGGTACAGGTGTCATTAAGTTCAAGAACGAGGCATTCCTCTACTGGCCAATCCTGCAGCAGGAAACCAAGAACAACAAGTTGATCCATCAGAACCCGGTTTATGTGGAGACACAGACTTCCGAGCGACAGGATTAATAGCTTCATTACACATTATTATATATATACATTAATAAATAGTATAGCAATATGACTAAGTTCATTCATAAGATAGGAGGCATGATGGCACTCGCAGCACTGGGTGCTGCGTCGTTCACATCTTGCTCTGAAGAGATTGATGACAGTAACCTCTATACTTTCACCGGTCAAACCGTCATCGACTATCTGCGCAGCGACTCAACCTTGAGCGACATTGCCAGGATTTCCGACTATGCAGGTATGTCTGACCGCTTGTCTGCCTACGGAACTTACACCTGCTTCGCCCCAACCAACGAGGCACTCGAGGTTTATATCGACTCACTCTACAACGATGTGAAGAGCGGCGATAAACATAATGGTCTTTATACAGGTTATGGAGATAAAGTACCAGCAGACAGCGTCATGAACCTCCTCTGGAAATCAGAAAAGCGTGATTCCCTCTGCAAGGACATCATCGAATCGCACGTAACAGGTCAGAAAAAGACCACCAACGACTTCCTCACAGGTGCCGACATCACCATGATGCTGGGTAACACCCATACACCAAAGCGTGTAAATGGCGAAATAACCATGGATGGTACTACCCATTTCATCAAGACCGACCAGGAAGTGGAAAATGGTATCGTGCAGGTAATCGACCGCCTCTTCTACCGCTCAACCAACTACATCATCGACGAGATGGATGCAATGGGATGCTACGGGCTCTGGGTAGAAGCCTTGAGAAAGACAGGTATCGACAAGATCTTGCAGGAAAACATCCGCACCAAGGGAATAAGCTGGTTTAACATCGAACCAGAAACCAAGTATCCATTCGCCGACTACCCAACCAAGTGTAAGGTGGGATTCACCATCTTTGCAGAGCCAGACGAAGTACTCAAGAAGGAAGGCATCAACAACTTTGCTGATTTGGTAGCAAGAGCCAACAAGGAATATGCAAATTGCAAGAACTGGTATAGCTATGTGGAGGATGCAGGCATCAACGTAAGCACCGGCAACGACTACACCAACCAGTGGAATGCCCTCAACATGTTTATCCGCTACCACATCCTGCACTATGCACTCTCTACCGACAAGCTCGTTTATTCATACAACGAGTTGAAGGATATGGATGTATATGAGTATGTTCGCACCCTGTTGCCAGGAACCATGTTCAAGCTTACAGGTATCAAGGATCCAGGTGGTAACGTAGGTGAAATCCGCATCAACCGCCAGCTGAACACTCCTACCCTGACCAGCGACCCAGGTAACACCAACCGCAATGGTACAGCTTACCTGGAGGCAAACCAGGTAATCGACGAAGGTATCCTGGTAGGTAACACCAAGATCAACTCACGCCAGGCAAGCAACGGTTACGTTCACCCTATCAGCGGTGTACTCGCTTACAAGGAAACTGTTCCTAACAAGGTGCTCAACGAGCGTCTCCGCTTCGAGTTCATGTCACTCTTCGATGAAAGTATGACCAACCGCTACAGAGGTTACACCGGAGCCGACCTGAAGTCATTCTTCGGCCGCACCGACCGTAACATCACAGCCGTTCGTATTCCAGAGGGTTACTTCGAGAACATGGTTATCTACAACGGCGATGCATCACGCGTTTATTATCTTACCAAAGATGAGGCAAAGGTAGGACAGGGTTCAAGCAACGACTGCTGGAACGACTACCAGGGCGATGAGCTCTACTGTAAGGGTGCATACGACTTCGCCATCAAGTTGCCACCAGTGCCAAAGGATGGTACTTACGAGTTGCGCTTCGGCTATGTGAACAACGGTCAGCGTACCATCGTTCAGTTCTACCTGGGTCACTCTTCCGACCGTTCAACCATGACTCCATGCGATATTCCACTGGATCAGAACGTACAGGCAAACTCAGTAACCGTGGGTTGGACAAACCCAAATACCGATGGTGACAATGGTGCAGCAGTGGATAAGGCGATGCACAACCGTGGATGGATGCGTGGTCCTAACTACTTTGGTAACATGAAGTATGGTGAGGGTACCCTGGCACGATTCAACGGTACAGGTGGCCAGCAGCACATCCGCCGCATCGTAACCAAGCAGTACTTCAAGCAGGGTGAAGAAAACTGGTTCCGCTGCAAGACAGCGATGCCAGAGAACACTGAGGCACAGTTTGAGCTCGACTACATCGAACTTGTACCAGTAAGCGTATATAACAACCCTTACCTCACAGAGGATGTATTCTAAGCCTCACCGAGGACGTATTCTAAAGAAATAGAATCAAAATCAAGTAAAAAGAATAACATGAAAGTAAGATATATATTAATGACAGCAGCTGTAGCCTTGGGTCTCCAAGGCTGCAGCGACTGGGATGACCATTATGATGTCAACGGCAACAACCTTCCGGGTGCCGACGCTACCCTCTGGGAGCAGATCAGCAGTCGAGATGAGTTGAGCAACTTTGCCAACCTCCTGAAGAAAGTTGGCTACGACCAGGCGCTCAATACCAACCAGAGCTTCACCGTATGGGCACCTGACAACAATGCCTACGACTTCGAGAAGTACAGCACCATGAGCGACAGCTTGCTGAAGGCAGAATTCCTCAACAACCACATCGCACGCGGCTATCACCGTGCATCGGGCGACATCGACGAGCGCATCCACTTCCTCAACAAGAAGGTATTAGACTTCCAGGGCAGCGACAACAGCTACGTGCTCAGCGGCCAGGCAGTGGACAGCACCAACATTCTGAGCAAGAACGGCGTGCTGCACCTGATGAAGGGCATGATGGATTTCCGTCCTAACTTCTATGAATACTTCGCCCGCGAGCACGAGGGTGGCGTGACCACCAACTCGCTGAAGGATATCTTCATGAGCAAGATGAAGCGCGAGATTGATAAGGACAAGAGTGTGGAAGGTCCGATGAAGGATGGTGAAGTTACCTATCTGGATACAGTTTATACAGAAACCAACCAGATGTTCACCCTGCTCAATGCCCAGCTCACCAGCGAAGACAGTACCTACACGATGATTGTTCCTAGCGACAAGGCTTGGAAGAAGGCTTACAAGCATGTGGAGGCATACTTCGACTATCCTGAAAGCTTCGAGCCATTCACCCTTACCAACGATGAGAAGACAGGTAAGCTTACCTACACCATCGCATCAAAGGTAAACATCGATGCCGACAGCTTGAAGAAGGAACATACCATCCTGAGCATCCTGCAGCCATTGATATTCAGCAACACCGTGAACCCTGCACTGAAGGGTGGCAACATCCCAACCGGTGCTACCGACTCTATCCACAGTACAACCAATGTGTATTCACGCAACACCCTGAACTACATGAGCGAAAACAGCAGCCGCGTGAATGATGCCGCAGAGCTGTTTAAGGGTGCTACCAAATACAACATGAGTAACGGTACTGTATGGTTGACAGGCGACTCACTCTACGCACGCCCATGGGCAATATGGAACCCTATCTTGCATCTGAAGGCTCAGTACGGTAACTATCAGGCAGGTACCAGCAACGTAACCCTGACAAAGACCGTGACCGTGGGAAGCAGCGACCGCAATCCAAGCGTAAAGGGTTCCATGCACACCCCAGCGTTCTATCAGGTATCATCTGCCATCAACCAGCGCCCAGAGGTATTCCTCTACGCTCCACAGGTTCGATCTACAGCATACGCCGTATATCTGACCATGGTTCCTGCTACCATCAACGATACCACAGCCGTACCAACCGAGCAAGCCATCGCTCTGCGTACCATCATGCACAACAGTAAGGGTGGTGCTCCTAAGGCACAAGCCAGCACCGGATATCCAACTCCAGGTGCCCTGAAAAAGGATTTCGACCACATGAACAAGAACATGGGTGCGGTGAAATTCGATTACGGAACCAAGGAAGAATCCAAGATTCTGACCAAGTACATGGGTATCTTCAAGCCAAACATGAGCTACGCCGCTCTTCAGAACGACCCAGCTATTCGCCCTGTGTTCAATGTATATTGCAGCACACGTACCCAAGGTGGCAGCACTGAGCTCCGCATCGCAGGCATCGTCCTGGTACCTCAGGAGGCAGTGGAATACTACATGAAAAATGGTATGATTAGCGACTACACGGGCGACATGCCAGAACTCTTCTGGAACCTCACCGGCTCCAGCAATTAATCAAACATGAACTCAACATTTGAAAACAATGATAAATTTCAGAATATTGGCAATCATGGGCTTGATGGCTGTGGCAGCACAGGTCAACGCCCAGGAAGCAACAGATGACGCAGCAAGTCAGAAGAAGACGGCAGCAGCTCCTAAGTTGCCTGAATACCCTATGATGGAAATCACAGGTACCATCTACGATGCTGCTACAGGAAAGCCACTCAGCGGTGTACAGGTTCAGCCATTGGGCAATGCCAACTATGCTGCCATGACCAAGGACGACGGTACCTTCACCATCAAGGTGCCTACCTTCACTACATCGCTCTATCTCTTCACTTCGCAGTATGCCAGCCAGCAGGTTTCCATCGCAGGTAAGAGTCATATCACTGCCAACATGCTCAGCGACAAGTTCAACGAGATGTACACCAACGGTACGCAGCTCGGAGGCGCTGCCAGCGTAAAGACCGATAAGACAACCACACAGATTTCTGTTGAGGACCTCATCAGCGAGCAGCTCGGCGGCGACGTGCGCACCATCAAGCGCTCAGGTGCTCCTGGCATCGGTTCTGCCATGTTTATCCGTGGCTTGAACTCACTCAATGCCAACGCCCAGCCACTGGTAGTAGTGGATGGCGTGCCAATGGACATGCAGTATAACGGCACTTCGCTGCAGACAGGTATGTTCAACAACCAGTTGCTGAACATCAACCCTGCCGACATCGAGAAGATTTCAGTATTGAAGAACGGTACTGCCATCTATGGTGCCAAGGGTGCCAACGGCGTTATCGTCATCGAAACCCGCCGCGGTCACAGCATCGCTACCCGCATTGACGCCAACATCGGCGTGGGCGTGAACCTGGTACCAAAGCTTCCTAAGGTGATGGATGCCAACCAGTATATGAGCTATGCCACAGAGATGCTGGGTACTTATCCGGAAATCAGCAAGATTATGGAGAACAATAATCTCAATTTCCTGAATAACGACAAGAACAATTATTATTATAATGCATACCACAACAACACCGACTGGAGCAAGGAGGTTTATGAAGAAGCCTTGAGCCAGAACTACAGCATCAACGTGCAGGGTGGTGACGATGTGGGTATGTACAACCTCTCTCTGGGTTATACCGACGGCAAGAGCACTGCCAAGAAGAATGGCTTCAACCGCCTGAACATCCGTTTCAACAGCGACCTGAAGATTACCAAGGGCTTCGCTACTGAGTTTGACGTTGACTACGTGAAGTTGAGCCGCGACCTCTTCGATGATGGCGCTCCTAGCGACTTCAGCAAGGGTACCGTGACATCGCCTACACTCCTGGCGCTGATCAAGTCGCCTATCCTCAACCCATACGTATTCAACAAGACCACAGGTCAGTTGTCTTCTACCCTCTCTGAGGCAGACGACTTCCTGAGTGCACTGGATACCAACCTCTCGCTGGCAAACCCTACTGCCCTGCTGGCAAACGGCAGCGGCAACAACAAGAACCGCATGGAGAACTCTATGTTCCACGTGCGCATCATGCCTAAGTTCGACCTGGGCAAGGGTTTCAAGCTTTCAGAGAACATCAACTATACGTTGAACCGTAACTCCCAGCGCTACTATCGTCCGAAAGGCGGTGTGCCAACCTTCTATGTAGAGGGCTTGGGTATGGTGCAGACCTTGTCTGCTTCCATCTTCGCCAAGGAAGAGACCGTGATGAGCGATACCCGCTTCGATTTCTCACGCATCCTGGGTGCCCACACCATCGACGCCATGGCAGGATTCAGATACCTGAACTACGGTTATGAGATGAACAACCCTACAGGACAGTATCAGAGTGCCGGTAACGACCTCTTGCCAAACGTATCCAACAGCATGGACTTCAAGGATGCCAAGGGTGAGGATTACAAGAAGACCAGCCTTACCTGGTATGCACAAGCCAACTACAACTACAAGAACCGCTACTTCCTGGAGGCTCAGGCAGCCCTGGAGAGCAGCAGCAGCTTCGGCGACAAGGCCACAAGCCTGCGCATGGGCGGTGTAGCATGGGGCTTGTTCCCTAGCGTACAGGCAGGTTGGGTGATGACCAACGAAGAGTGGTTCCCACAGAACATCGGCCTCAACTATCTGCGCCTGAACGCCGGATTCGAGATAAGCGGTAACGACGACATCAACAACAAGGCGGCACGCACATCGTTCGAGGTATTGAAGTTCCTGCACAACGCCATCCCAGCCGTACAGCTCAACAACATCGGTAACGAGAATGTGACCTTCGAGAAGACCCGCCGCATCAACCTGGGCTTCCAGAGCCAGTGGCTCGACAACCGCCTGGGCTTAGGCTTCAACTACTATATGAACCATACATCCGACCTCCTCACCATAAAGGATTTCACCACTCCTGTGGCAGGTGTGAAGAGCTACTGGAGCAACGAGGGTTCTATGGACAACACCGGATTTGAGGTAAGCCTCAACGGTAAGCCAGTGGTAAGCCGCAAATTCACCCTGGAGCTGGGTGCCAGCTTGGGTCACTACAAGAACGAGATCAAGAGCTTGCCTAACGAGAAATACGTAGCCATCAACGGCAATGCCAAGGGTGCCAAGGGTTATACCTCTTCTATCTATGGCAGCGGCAACGTGGCAACACTCGTAGGTCAGAGTGCCGGTGTATTCTACGGTTACAAGACTGCAGGCGTATTCGCAACAGATGCTGAAGCAAAGGCTGCCGGAAAGGACGGCTATCTCTACCAGCTCGACGAAACCGGTGCCAAGAAGTATTTCAAGGCTGGTGACATGCACTTCGTTGACCTGGATGGCGACGGCTGCATCGGCGAGAACGACAAGACCATCATCGGTAATCCAAACCCGGATATCTATGGTAATGCCTTCATCCGCGCCTCTTACGGTAACTTCACACTCTCTGCAGTGTTCGGCTACTCGGTGGGCAACGACATCTTCAACTACCAGCGCAGCGTAATAGAGGGCGGCAAGAACTTCTACAACCAGAGCACTGCCCTGGTAAACCGCTGGAGAAGCGAAGGTCAGGTGACCAATGTTCCTCGTATATCTTACGATGACGAGATGGGCAACTCACGCTTCAGCGACCGCTGGATAGAGGATGGAAGCTATCTGAAGCTCCGCTCACTCAACCTCAACTACAAGGTGCCTGTAAGCACATCATGGTTGCAGGGTCTTCAGGTTTGGGTAGAGGCAAACAACCTCTTCACCCTGACCAAGTATCTGGGTGGCGACCCTGAGATGTCAACCTCCAACGCCGTGCTCTATCAGGGCATCGACACAGGTAGCATCGCATCAGGACGCACCATTACAGTGGGTTTGAAGCTTAATCTCTAATAAAAAAGTACAATCACAAAGCATCAAAATAATGAAAATTAAATATTTCATAGCAGCCACTCTGGCTGCCATCACATTCAGTTCATGCAGTGATATGTTCGATGATGGATCCAATCGTTACGTCTATAATCCGGAACTCAACGAGAAGGTGGATTCTATGTTCTATATCAACGGTATCTTGAAAGGTGTTCAGCAAGCCATCGACCAGAATGTGCTTGTCAATGAGCTTCGTGGCGACCTCGTGTCGCCAACCTCTCATGCCTCTACCGACTTGCAGCGCCTGGCAGCCTTCGACTATGCCGACGGCAACAAATATGATTCTGCGTATGTTTATTACCGCATCATCAACAACTGCAACTACTACGTGGCTCACCGCGACACCACCCTTGCTACGGGTTCAAGCCTTGTGGCAATGAAGGAGTATGCCGAGGCAAAAGCCATCCGTGCATGGGCTTACCTGCAGCTGGTTCGCAACTATGGCAACGTGCCTTTCTACACCCATCCTCTTACCGATATCTCATCGGTAGAGGGTGCTGCCAACCTGGAGAAGAAAGACCTGAACGGCATCGTGGCTGCCCTGGCTCCCGACCTGGAGCAGTATGTGAACCTGCCAGTGCCTAGCTGGAAGGAGTTTGACCTGGGTATGAGCGACGCCGGCGAGCAGAAGAAGGTTACAACATCGCAGATGATGATTCCGGTACGCCTCATCCTTGCCGACCTCTATCTGGAGTCAGGCAACTATGCCAAGGCGGCAGAGCATTACTTCAATTATCTGAAGCAGAACAAAACGTTCCTGCGCGCTTATCTGGCTGACTGGGCGAATTATCCAACCTATTCGGATCTTCCAACCTCAATGAGAAACGGACAGAGCAGGTTTTTTTCAAACGCTGACTGGTCAACTACCTACAGCCAAGATGCGGAAACCATCACCTTCGTGGCTATGGCAACCAACAAGTTGCGTGGTGAGATTACTGCCCTGCCTGGTTTGTTTGGCTACAACTACTACACTGCGGCAGATGGCTATCGCTACAACGTTGAACCTGCCCTGGTAGCATCTGATTCATACCTCGCCCTGTCTAACAGTCAGGACTTCTATTACAGAGTGGGTAGCGGTAAGAACGCTGTTTACGCCTACGCTTCTGTGGGAGATATGCGTTATCACAGTTCTTACAACCGCATTAACTCGGATAAGAAGAAAGATTTGGTTAACATTATCATGAAATATGAGAATGCGAACATTCCGCTCTATCGCACCTCTGGTGTTTATCTGAAACTTGCCGAGGCTATCAACCGCATGGGACATCCTGACGTGGCATTCGCCTTGCTGAAGGATGGCTGGAACCACAAGTTGGAGCAGGATACCACCTATATGACCCAGGAAGGTATCGAGTTCCTGAAAACCACCGTTCCTTTCCTGACGGATGAGAACCGAGTTGTGTTCAACGATGAGGACGAATCTGAGGAATACAGCAGGGGTAGCCAGCCACTGCATGCCCGTGGTGCCGGTATGACCCAGGGTAACCAGTCGCTCTACAAGTATCGCACAGAGATTGATAAGAAGTTGGCTGAATTAGGCAAGAGTTATCCTGTGAACGCCACAGCATCAGATAGCTTGAAGATTGAGCAGGATGCCGTAGAAGACCTTCTCTGCGACGAGATGGCATTGGAGCTTGCCTTCGAGGGCAGCCGCTTCAGCGACCTTTGCCGCATCGCCCGTCACAAGAATGCTGATAACCCTTGGAACAACAGCAACTACGGTTCTCTCTGGCTTCGCGATAAGCTGAAGTTCAAGAACTCAGTGCTTGACTTGAGTGATCCGAACAACTGGTTCATGCCATTCAAGTAAAAAGTTGGTAATAACATTATAATAGAATGTATCAGGATGGCTTTAATCATCCTGGTACATCAAACAAAAAAGGCTCCAATCCTTTTCCTGGTGTTTTGCACACCGGAAAGAATTGGAGCCTTTTATTGCTTATTACCGAAGCGTTTCAGCGTTTCAGCGTTTCACTAAAAACATCGCTAGGCACCCGCCGGATTTGAAATCAAGAACGCAAGCCCGCTAGGCGCTCGCCGGATTTGAAATCCGGCGTTAAAAAATGTCCTAACCTATTTAAGGCTCTGCGGATTTGAAATCCGCAGCAAGGGAGTATGCTTCTTTTTGTTGGGGGATTACAAATCCCCCGGTTTTAATAGGTCGAACATTTTTTGACGGCGGATTGCAAATCCGCCGGAACGCCTGACGGGTATATTACTTAGTCATTTCAAAACCTACACGCATACCATCATAGCTGTTGGCGATAGAACCCACGGCACTGAGGGTAGAGCTGCCCTTGAAGGTACTCAGCATCTTGATGAGGTTGAGAAGCTTCTTCTGGTCGAAGAGAAGGCTGATGCCATTTGTGGTCTTGGTGGCATAACCCGAAGCACTCAGCAGAAGACCCTTCAGATGGATAGCATGAGTCTTCTCATCAAAGGTATAGGTACCCTGCCATGGCTTGCCGTCAATCTGCGCAGAGAAGTTGCCGTCGGTGGTAAAAGTAAACTGGGTGTTTGAACTGTTGAAACCAAACTTTTTATAATAGGTGCTCAACTTCTCCTCCACCTTGTTGGCAGCAATCTCGCCACCCGCCTTTGCCAGCAGGTTCTCAGAAGTAAAGGCGCAACCAGGCTTGCTATACTTCCAGGTATGAGCACAGAGATCAGCCTTAGAGAAGGTACCAGAACCGATTACGTTGTTCAAGAGGCCACTGATGATGCTACCAATAGATGTGGTGGTGGCAGCAGTGGCAGATGTTGCCGAAGAAGTAGCACCAGTAGTTCCATCTACAGAAGTAGATGTAGATTTCTTAGTAGAAGTCTTGGTGGTTGACTTGGTAGAAGACTTCTTGGTTGACTTCTTAGAAGATTTCTTCGTAGATTTCTTGGTCGTCTTCTTCACCGGCATCAACTCCGAGTTAGAGGCATTAAGCGCTGCCTCGTTCATGGCGCTAGCATTGCTGCCTGCTGTGCATGCGAGCACGAGGGCAGCCATTAGAATTACCTTTTTCATTTTACTTTCTATATAATTTTTATATCGATATTCACATTTACGAATGCAAAGGTCGCTATTTTTTATGAAATAACGAAAGGATTTTCCCTTTTTTTATCTACCCTATTCCCTATTTTCTGCGAAAATGATTATCTATCAGCAGTGTTCCAAACATTGCACCCTGCACAATTCATAGACGAATGGAGGTGCAAAGGTTTATTCGAATGTAGTTTTTCGTGCAAAAAATAGTGCAAATGATTCATCTTTTTGACTTAAATCAAAAAAAATCAATAAATATACAAAAAATATCGATTTTTACCCCGAAATGTTATCAGAATGTAATATCTTTGCAGCGTTAATAAAAATACAATAGGTTATGAATGATTTAATTAAGGTAAACACGAGTAATGAAAACC
>ERZ1023641.154-NODE-154-length-24893-cov-11.870078_pt1 | contig 24893 bp, 24 predicted proteins | sample MGYA00380335_ERZ1023641 | MGnify/ENA primary metagenome ERZ1023641 (study PRJEB33179, sample SAMN07448970) | human gut metagenome | biome: Human-gut; feature: Human associated habitat; material: Faeces | host: Homo sapiens | place: India: Bhopal | collected... | reverse complement strand
TTTCTTTGTCATTTAATAACCTCTTATTCATAAACAAAGTGAAGCTTACCTGTTTTTAATGGAGAACTCCCAGCAGTTAAATCTTCTGTTCCATAAGACCACATATTAGGAATTGTGGGCTTATTCGACAAGTCGTTGTAATTGCCTGAGGTCGCTACAGCATGTAGCCCGAGGGCGATATTCCCTTGTCCGTCAGGAGCTCTCCCTTCAACAGTCTTCGCCCCAACATCAACGAGCACATCGCCAGAGTCATTAGGTGTAATATTGTTCACACTAAGGACGACCTTAGGCATGTCCGTAATCTGAGACACCGTATGAGTGTGGGACTTGTTAGCTTTGCCTGCTAGACCAGTGTTAACGTCAGTTGTCTTAGCATACGGTGCAAGCGTATTACTAAGGTCAGTAATCTGGGCACTTGTGTGAGTATGGCTAGACGGAGCCTTACCTGCCAATGCAGTATCAAGACCAGTAATCTGCGCCGTGGTATGCGTATGCGATAGATTAGCCTTCTTAGCTAACTCAGCAGTAAGGGTACTACCAAGAACATACACGGAGAGATCAGGAGTACCCGTAACCTCAGTGTATGCAATACTGTTCTTACTAGCCAACGTACCAAGCGTAGGCTTATTCTTGATGAATGCCTTAGACTTGACATCAGTCTCAGCCCAGTCGGAATTAATTTGTCCACCAGCCGCACTCTCAGCATAGCCCTTAGCGAGATCAGCTTGTCTCTTAGCCTCAACTTCAGAAGCCTTAGCGTTAGTCTCAGAGGTACCTGCCGCAGTCTTAGAGAGAGCCGCATTGTCCTCAGAGAGCTTAGCCGCCTTAGCACTGTTACTCGCATTAGTAGCCTGAGTCGTAGCCGTGCTCGCAGAAGCACTAGCATTCTTAGCACTGGAACTAGCCGAAGTAGCAGACTGGGAAGCACTAGTAGCGCTATCTTCAGCCTCAGTAGCCTTAGTAATAGCTATAGTAGCCTGTTGAGTCGCTAGACTAACCTGCTCCTTAGCCTTAGTTACCTCTTGGACAGCCAAGGCAACCTGATCCTTCGCTAGGTTGACCTGCTTAGTGCCCTCAGCGGTGACTGCAGATACCTGTTGGTTACCTGTAGTCGTAACTCTAGTAACCTGACTTCCCCCTTCACTAGTGATTTTACTAATTTCAGAGGTTGCTGTATCAGTGATTGATTTTACTTGCTTGGCACCTTCAGTCTTGACTTCTGCAAGAGTAGAAGCACTTGCATCAGCGCTATCCTTAGCCAAGGTGGCGCTCTCAGCGGCACTCACCTCAGAAGTCTTAGCGTTAGTCTCAGAAGCCTTAGCGTTCCTCTCAGACACCTTAGCTTCATCAGCCTTTTGAGTAGCAATTACGGAATTCTCATAGACATTGCTCTCAGAGGTTTCAATATCGGTTTGGAGCTGTCGAGCCTCTTCAAGGATTGCTTGATTCTCTGTCTTGACGGCATCAGCATGCTTAGCCGCAGATACCGCAGTACCCGCAGAAGCCTTAGCGGTGTCTTCAGACTCCTTAGCATTAACTTCAGAAGCCTTAGCGTTCGTCTCAGAGACCTTAGCGGCATCCCTAGAGGCTTCAGCCTTTAGCCTAGCCTGATAGGCACCCATAGCGTCATCTTTGTAGAACTTGAAGTTAACTGCATCGGTGTCACCAATAGGACCACCAACATTCACAATGCGGTGTCCTCTAGCGTCCCAATTGCCTTCCTTGTCTACAATGAGTGCGTCATTGATAACTTCTCTACCTTCTTCAGCAATATGGATAGTCTGAACGGTAGACACGTCAAGGTCTTTAGCCTTGAGTACCGAAGCATCCTTAAAGGACACGATACGGTCAGTAGCAGACGTATATCTGCGAATAATGATTTCAGTACCACTAGCGGGAGCTGTATTGAATCTAATGGTAGTCTTATCTACAAAGAAGTAGTCTTTAGTGGTGTCACCGTAGTCACCCCCAAGTTTCTCTCGGGAGTCTACGGTGACCTTCACAAACTTCTTTGCTAGATAATCAAAGGGCACATTGAAGTCTGTAGTAGACCCATTTCCCTGATAGTTAGCAATAGTAGAAGCCATAGTTTTAGTTATTCATCCTTATCTGATAGAGTGTTATAAAGACCCCACTTAAGGAATGGGATATTAGTAGAATTACGAATAGCTCTGACAGCTTTCTCCTTGTGATTCTCTAGTTGCTCATCGGTGAAGTTTTCATCACCTGTCATACGAGCTACATTAGCAGAGTACCCTGCAATGTCCATGAAAGACTTGATGGTAGAGTATGCAGGAGCCAAGTCTCTAAACCACTTGTCAACATCAAAGCCTCCATACAGCTCGTCCTTCTCTTTCTGAGAGGAGAAGCCTTCAGTGGTAGTCTTAACGTCAGGGTTCACACCTGCGGTGTTGAGAAGCAAAGATGGAAATGCAAAGACGCTAGATCGCATAACACCATTAATACCAGCCTGAAAAGCAGTGTCTAAAGTAAGCCCTTCTTCAGAGTCATACTTTAGAGTCTTCTTAAGGTACTCCTTTCGTTGTTCCTCAGTCATACCTGCGGTGTTAATAAGGGTGTTAGTTAGTGCACCCAAGGTACCCAATGCGGTAGACAAGAAGATACTATAGGCTTGTCCAAGGGCATCACCCTCAGCCATTCTACCTAGAATTTTCTTAAGTCTCTTGTCGTAGGATCTAAGAGCGAACGTCTTGAACTGCAAGAGCAACTGCATAAACGGATTCTTTTGGGCACCCTCCCAAAGGAAAGTGTCACCCAAGGTGTTCTTCTGGATTACCTCATGAGCAACATAGTCGCCCATACGTCTAAGAGTTGCAAGAGCGGCAGGATCCTTAGAGAGGATAGCATCAAGGTTATCAATAGTGATTTCCTTGTTCTTACCTACGGTAGTGGATTCCTTAAGGATCTTCAATAGGTTATCAAAGTTCTCCTGAGAGATCCCATTGCGTTGCATGAGCTCCTTATTAAGGAAGCCCTTCTTGGAAATAGACTTGTTATGAGCGTACTGAATAAGCTCACCCAAGAACATACCTTGAGAAGCCTCAACGATAGAGTTCTCGGTATTCTGAATGAACTTAGTAAACGGAGAAGCCTGAGCAAGAATATCGGTTGCCGCAACTAGAATAGCCTTAGCTTTATCACCATCGAATCTACGGAGTTGCTTATCAAAAGACTCCGTAGCAATGTCTGTAAGTAGCCCAGTATCTCTTACTGACATACCAAAGATCAGAGACTGAGCCTGTCTAAGCTCTTTGTTGGTCATGCCATTCTTAGCCCAGTTATCAAAAAGCTCTCTAACAAGAGGGACACCCTTAAAGAAATGCAGGGCACCATAGTGCTTGATTGCTTCACCCTGTTCAAAGATATTAGCAACACCCATCAAGCCATTCTTAGAGAAAAGCGTAAGATTTCTGACGGCATCCGCCATAGCCCCAAGCCAAGAGCTATTGACATCAGACATGCTATGGTGTTTATTGTAGATCATGCTGATAAGTTGCTTCTGAGCTTGTGCAAACTTCTTAGCGTCAACCCTACCGTTCACGACAGAGTTATGCTCCTCAGACCACATCTTACCCAGCATACTCTCAAAGTCACCCAAGGTCTCACACCCGTAACTAAGAAGGATATTGTCACCAACAACCTTGTTATGGTGCATACGGACAGCCTCAAGAGGATCTCTACGCATCTTGTCGATAGACAATCCGCTACGGGTAGTGACCGAGGTATCCCAAGGGATTCTAGTCACCTCAGGGTCGTACTTAATGTTTGCAATGTTACCATCAGTGATGATAGCCCTGCCCATAGAGGCACCTTGGTCGATCCAACCAAGAGCATCACTCCTAGCTTCTTTCTGCATCCATTCAAGCACATCTGCCCAGTCAGGATCATCAGGTAGAGGTTCAAGATTATCCTCAAACTTCTCCTGTCTAACCATGTCCTGAGCCTTGTGCTGTTGCCTCTGGACTTCGCTAACCTCTCGTTTCTTAGCCTTGATCTTATCTGCAGTTTCTTTCTCTACAGCTTCGATCTTCTCAATAATAGAGTCTCTATCCTTAACGAGTTTCTTCTCGAGTTCTTTAAGTCTCTCGGATTCTCTCTTCTGGATACCCTCTACTCTAGATTCGTAGGATGCCTTCTTGTTTTCTAAGGTATTCTTAAGTCTTTGCTCTTCTACTTCGATGGCCTCAAGGATAGCTTCCTTCTTAGCTTCTCTAGCCTTAAGAGCATTCTCTTTGAGTTTCTTAGCTCTCTCTACAAGAGTAGTGCTTACGTACTTGTCGTACCTCTTCTGTGCGGCTTTAGCTTTCCCTTCGGTCTCAGCCTTAGCCTTAGCCAACTCTTTCTTTAGTTCAGCTTCTTTTCTAAGACGCTCAATCTCTTTGTTGATTTCGGCATCAATGTCGGCATCAGAGGTCTTATCTAGCTTAGTGTACCCTTTCTCTAGCTCTTTGGTTTTCTTCTCAGATTTAGCCTTAGCTTCCTTAACAGCCTTGTTATAGTCAGCTTCAGCCTTCTCAAGGTCATTAGAGATATCCTCAAAGATCTTATTCTTAGCCTTATTGTAGGCAGGTTCTAGCTCATTGTATTTATCAGCTAGATTGTCACCTCTGACGTCCCCTCTTTCTTGGATACGCTCAATACTTCTAGAGGCTTGAGCGGCCTTGTCAGAAACAATCTTATTGGAAGCCTTAGCTACCTTTTGGTACTTGATGTCCTTTTTCTTGTCTTGCTCGGCAATCTGTGCTTCCCTTTCTGCCTTGAGCTTAGCATAGACATTCTTCTTGTAGTAGTCAATGACTCGCTGTCTTACTTCGGGGTTAGAGACTACACCATCAACAAGAGCTTGAGAAAGTTCATTAACAAGTCTCTCTACCTGAGGCCCTGTAGGGAGCTTAGGGTCAAAGAACTTGCTAACCTTTCTAGGATCGCTTACTCTAGGGACATAACCCCCCCTCTGACCAGTCTTAGAGGTTTTCTGAAGAAAATCCTTAGTAGACTCTACGATCTTACTGAATTCTTCATTACCTACAAACTTGGAAGGGGTTACACCGTTCTCAATAGCCTGACAAATAGCTAGATTGATTTCTGCGTCATTATGTCCGAGCTTCCTGAGATTATTGAAGCTATCTCTATAACCAGACTCAAAGTTCTCAAAGTCAATCTGAGCGGCTCTCAGCTTCTCCTCTACAGTCTGCCCTTGGAACCTCGTTGCATAGTGAACACCGTTCTCATCCACATAACCAGAACCACGGTCTACAAAGACAGACTCACAGAACTTTCTAAAGTTAGTAGACTCAAGAGCCTGAAAGACACCCTTAGTGGACACAAGGGGAACTCTGCGTTCGATGTTGTCAAGAAGGTTGTTCAAGGACGTAGCGACCTTAGTGGAACCTCCAATACCATCAAAGACCTCAGAGGGAAGATCCTTACCTGCCTCCTGATACTCTCTGATGATTTTGGCTCTACGAGCAGTATCACCTACATAGTGCCCACCCTTACCTAGGCCCTTGAATGCAAACTCAATGCCTGCACCAAACATAGCGCCAACAAGCATGTCTTCCGTGATGTCATGTTCTGCACCAGACACATAGGTGTCAATCTGATTAGACACAGCACCCAAAGCGGCACCTGTGAGCACCCTGCCTGCCATACCATACGCACCAAGTGCTGGGACATAAGACAAAGGATCCACAACAGCACCACCAATAGAAGAAGTAATCGAGGAGAACCAACCTGCATTAGCTTCAGCCTGTCTATACTTGATTACTTCCTCATTGATCTTAAGTCTTTCTTCGACATCCTCCATCGAAGTAGCACCATTGAGTACAGCATGGTACCTATCCATGTTGTAACCTACCTTGCCTAGGATTTCACCCCTTTGTTCATCCGAAGGTGCAAACTGTTCACCAAAGATGCTACCGTCAGCAAAGGACATCTTAAGGTATGTAGGCACATAACCGTGCTTCAAGCCTCCCGCAAAGCCGACCTGAGGCTCATCCGATGTATCCTGAGAAGGGTCATAGACATAATGATTGTCAGCCCAACGCTTTGAGCGAAAACTGATGCCAATGAGCCTGCTCCTAGTAGTATTAGCAAGAGCCGCCCTTACAGCATCCTCATCAACAGGATCCTTGATAAAGGGCTTGATCTCCTTAGATGCCTCAGGCAAATCAAGGTTGGTAAATACAGGCTCCCTATCAATCAAGGAGGAATCCTCAGAAGGATTTAAGGAATCCTCAGAAGGATTTAAGGAATCCTCAGAAGGATTTAAGGAATCCTCAAGAGGCTCCTGCTTAGGGGGCTCACTAGGATTAACGGTAGGGACAGGTTCATCTACCTTCTGTTCTCCCCACCTGTCATCATCACCGATGGTGTCAATGTAATTCCAAGTTTCCTTAGGGAGGCTCTTGTAGTCCCCCTTAAGGTAATTCTTCATTGCGGCAGAACCACCATTGTACATAGCCAATGCCGCATATTGATTGCCCTTAGCGTACTTAAGGTTATCCTTCATAATACGACCTGCAAGGTCGATGTTAAAGAAGGGATCCTTAAGGGTGCTAAGGTCGGTCACACCATAAGCCTTTGCAGTTTTAGGCATGATCTGACCAACCCCCATAGCACCTGCACGAGACACAGCGTTAGGGTTAAATCGTGATTCTTGATACAGTTGTCGCCTGAATAAGGTATGGTTCAAGCCATATCTCTCAGCAGTATCCTTAATGATACTATCAAAGGGATGCTCCGTATTCTCGAAGTCACCCCAAGCACTACGTCTAGGATTCATTAGTCAGTTCCACTCTTTAGTTCAGAAAGTCTATCAAAGACAGTTTCATTCATTTTCTTTTCAAGCTCCTTAGCCTTTCTTTCAGCGGCCTTGTCAAGAGTACGCTGGATGTCCTCAGTTGTGTAGGACTTAACGTAGTTATACGTCCCCTTCTCATACACAACAAGTCTTCCAGACTCCTCGTTGTAATCTACAGAATACTTGGAGTCATCCCCATAGTCAAACTCCTCTCTAAATAGCTCCTTAGCCATCTTAGGATCAGCATTGCCATAAGCTCTAGAGGTAAACACTCTAGCAGGGACACTAGTGCCTAGGAGAGTCACGTACTGATTTCTATAGACATCCTTAGCCAACTCTACAGCTCTACTGGGAGTCTCCCCAGAGCCTACAAACCTGCAAGCCATATTGTAGATGAAGTCCTTGCCTGTCTGATCAATCTCGGTACCAATAACCTTAGAGATCTCAGTTACACCAGTGTTGACCTTGATTCTAAGACCCTCAATCTGTGCTCTTCCTTTGGAGTCAGCCTTGAGTTTTTCAAAGCCTGCAGTTCTCTTTACAACATCTTCCCAAGACCTACCACCTTCCATTAGAAGAATAGCACCATGGATAGATTCAGTGAACCCCTTGGTACTGCCCGTGACATACAAGAAAGCCTGAGGATCAGTACGGTACAGCTCAATCATCTGAGTGATCTCCTCAGGGGGCTCCTTAGGAATAGTCTCAGGCTTCATGCCACTATTGAGATAGTCAGACGTAATACCCGTCAGTTTCTCATTAGCCGCTTCAGACTTGTCCTTGAGATAACGTCTTGCAGGGTTGTCCCTAAAGGGAACAGAAGAGTTCTTAGCAATCCCTAGGGCACCCTCAGTAGTAAGTTCACCACTCTCGATCATAGCGTCAAAGGCAACATTTATGTCGTCTGAAGAGAGATCAGAAGAGTCGCTACTCTTAAGCTCCTTTCCAAGTGAAGCGTCCTTTAGAAACTTCTTAGCTAGGTTTTGTTTGATAAGAGCTTTTTGTTCATTTTGAGCATTTACAGCAGTGGCTCTCAAGGCACTTCTTTGGACTTCTCTAGCCCTGTCTACAGCCTTTTCGATGTCCTTTACTCTGTCCGTAAGGATGTTGCCATTAGCTTCCAGTTCACTGTTTCTAATGGCCTCAAGAACGGAAAGCTCACCACTATTTGCTAGATTATCAAGTCCATTCTGGTAGTCAAGGTAAGCCTTAGTGTCTCTCTTGTACCTATAGTTATAAGCGTTAATAAGGGAAGTCTTATAACCATCTTCGCCTAGGTATTCCCTAAGGGTTACACCACTGGCAAACGGAAGATCCTTATAATCTGCAAGTTGCTGTAGATTAAAGAAACCTTCAGGACTATTCTCAAGAGACTTTACGACACTAGTCCAAAACTTATTTCGATGTTCTGGATCAAGGAACCTGCCAACGGTAAGATCCATGTCCCTAAGGGCACCAACAAGTGCTTCAGCATTACCACCATTCTGGATGATTGCATGAACCTTAGCAGATTCGGTGATGAACATGTCCTGAACGTTAAACTTATGTTCAACTTCTTTCTGACGTGTCATCATCCTGATGCGTTCTGCAGGGGAGTTAGCAAAGACACCCCTGTTAAAGAACACGTCATTAGAGCTATAACCAAACTGTTTGGCTACATCAGACACATTCTCACGCATGAACTTAAAGAACTCAGCGTCAACCTCTTCAGGAGCCTTTCCTTTAAATTCATTAGTGTCAACTCTTCGTTGAAAGTCCTCAGTGATGTACTGGAACAGCATCTGGCCATGAGACTCTTTAAGTCTAGCCATTGCAAGAGGGTCATCTTGGAAGGGCACAAGCCCCTTAGTCATCTCTTCACGATACTGTTCAAGAGAATGGGACTTAAGGTAATCATCAGCTAACTTATAGGACAACTCCTTCTTAGCTTCAAAACCACCTTTAATAGCCTTAGAAACGTCCTTAAAGCATTCAAGCCAATTGTCTGCTTCTGGGATAGTTACATTATTTTCATTGATAGAAATTGTAGCAGGCTTAGCCGTACCCAGTTTATTCAAAGCAGAGTTGAAATATCTCCACTGCCCCCACTGATTTGCAATGGAGGAATTACCGTCTGAATTTTTATAAGCCATTAGTAAAAGTAACCTCCTCGTTTTCTAGGGGTAATGTTAGAGTTGTAATAGTTAGCCCATTGCTGTACGAAGTCAACATAGGGCTTATACTGTTGGTAATTAGCCACTACGTTGCCTAGGAAGTTACCACTAGTATTGGACGCAATAGAAGCACTAGAGGATGCACCGCTAATACCTGTAGATGCAAGAGTACCTGCCCCTCCAATACCAGCCAGTGCCCCTGAGGACACACCAGTAGAAGCGGCAGTAGTAGCTCCTCCAGCTACTGCACTATTAGCCGCAAGACCATAAGAAGACAGGAAGCCGGAACCTAGAGAGGTACTAACAGCCCCTGCACCCCCGATACCTGCAGAAGCACCCGTAGCAGTAGATGCGGCGGCCGAAGAAGTGGCACCCCCAAGAGCACCACCAACTGCACTACCAGCACCTGCAGTAGCGGCACCTATAGCGGCACCTGTGATCGCACCATTAAGGAACTGCTGGAAAGCCTTAGAGCCACCAATAAGGTTATTGTTAAGGTTATCCCTAGCTTGCTCAACGGATGCCTTAGTTTGGATGTAAAGGGCGTCCTTCTGGAACCTTACGTTCCACACATCATTGAGATAGGCTTCTTTAGTCGCAGTCTCTTGTCTTAGAGTCTGCCCACTAATTGTCTGCTTGATCTTATCTTGAGATCTGCCATCAAGACCTGTCTCAGCAATAGCCGCTTCAATCTGTGAATTGTTCTGATAGGCATTAAGAGACAAAGAAAACAACTCACCTAGGGCAGAGTCGTACATGGATCTTTCTTGCCTGTCAAGGGATGCCTGATTGTAGTTATAGTTTAGTTGCAAGTAGTGCATCTGCTTCTTGAAGGCTTTCACCATACTACGGTTCTGTTTATGGGTACCATATATAGAGCCTGCGCCACCAACTACTGCGCCAACAGCGGCGCCAATACCAATTGCGACACCACTCATTCTTTAATCAATTCCTTTCTATTAGTTGTTAACAGCATCCACTCTGGAGTAAACTCTTTCTCACATTCCCTCAGGTCAACCTTATCAGTCCTAAAGCACATCGTAATGTGCGTGTCTTCAAGTGCCCTAAAGGCTTGCCTACGACCACCCTCAGCTTGAATGACGTTGTAACCCTTAAGTCTCCCTACAGTATTCCCTAGGGTAACATAGCAATCCCCACTGACAATTACAGTAGTAGGGATTTGGATGTAAGTTCCAATAATAGCTACATCCTTAGGGATAAAACAGGTTCTGTAATACACCCCTTCATAAACAAAGTGTTCAATGGGGATCTCAACCTCATTACAGGCACAACTCTCCATAGCATGGATTGCGATGTCACAAAGCATGTTATTCTGCTCAGGAGTTAAGGGTTTCAACTTCATACGCTACTATTCCTTCTAATGTAAAGTCCTTCCCAACCACCAGAAATAAGGTTAATAGGCTGGACATTGTCGGAGCAGACAGTAATGACTACTTCATCATTATTGTCTTGAATCGGGAACTTAAACTTACCCGTGTAAACCTTGTTTACCCCCAAGATAGTTGGAGATTCACCAAGGTTCCTACCAGTAAATCTATACTTAAAGTGCTTATTCTTAAGGTCATTATCGACCTTGCATTCAAATACACCAGACTTACTATAGTTCAACCAGAAGTACCTAAGCTGTAGTCTACCTTCAATCTCAGAGATAACACCACCAGTATCCGTATTCCGCTTAATGGACTGCTTAGAGAGAGTTACACAGAATTTGTAGGTAAGACCAACAAACACCTCAACACCCCTCATGTCCCCTTGTAGTCTAAAGACACCATTGGAATCCCAGTCAGTAACCTCAGTAACGTAACCGTCCTTAGTAACAATGAAATACTTATGATCCTTAGTGGACGGGATAGCACCGTAGATATCCATAAGAGACACCTCAGTGTAATCCTCATAGTCACTGTACTTGTTTGACTGAGGAATCGTGTACTTCTTCTTACGATCCATAAAGAGCCTCACAGGCTCATCAGAGAAGTCAACGGCATTACCTGTCAACAATGCTTTCTCTAGATACAGACCACTCGGAGAGTTAATAAGGAGATAAATCTCTGAGTCAACAAACTCCGCTAGAAGAACTTCAGAATTCTTGTTTGCAAATTCCCACTTGAACCATGCCTGCTGTTCACTAGTGGCGTTAACAAGAATAAATTTATAGCAGTATACGATATTAGGGGTAGTAGAAGAGATAGCCGTAACTACGTTCTCTGTAGTGTTCCCAGATAGTCTAGTGATGCCCTTAGGGATGTACGTAGGTACATGTGCGGCTACGTCTTCAGCATCCTTAAGGTCAGCTACGTCCTGCAAGGAGTAGTAGCGCATCATAGAGCAGTAGTTAACTCTGTCGTTCACAAAGAAGATTGAAGGGCCAATAGAGATAGGTTGAACATTCGTGTCATAGTCAAAGTTAGTGATTTGGTCACACTTGACACTCTTAGGGGTCATAACACCATCACTAGACAAAACAAACTGTCCTTCACGGGAGAACAACATAAGCTCTCTAGCAAAGGGAACAGCGTGAGTCAGAATGGCAACCTTATTAGAGGAAACCGAGACATCAATAGGGTCAGTGTCTGCAATAGCCGCAGAGGACTTAAACCAGAAATTAAAGAAGTCGTTGGTTGCACTAAGGATAATGGATTCATCAGCGATTACCCCTAGGCGATTACGATAGAAAAAGATGTCATTGATCTTTCTACCAATGAACGAAGGATCAGGGTTAGTGTCTTCATTACCTGCACCTCTATCAACCCACGGGAGCTTTTTAAGGAGAAAGCTACCATCCTCCTGCCTAACAATAGCATGAGGCATGTTCTTAGGGTTGATCTTAGTGGGAATCCTAGGTGCAACAGTTTCCTTCCACACCTTATGTTTGTCGTCCCACTTTACATAGAAGTCGTCATCTTCGGAATTCTTTTCTCCAGACACCTGCATAATGTAATCCTCAGGTGCAATCGGAGGGAGCTTATTAACAGCCGTAACCTTACCCATGTAAGCAATAGCGTTCTGGTTACCAAAGCCATCCTTAACGAGGACATTAGGAGGATCCCATCCAGACTTAGATTGGATCGTAATAACAGAGTCGCCAACTAGACCTACGTTATAGGAGCTCATGCTCGCACTAGATCTAGAGTAACCCATCGACGTTCTACCACCAACCTGATTCAACAGGTCGTCATAGGTACCCCCTACGTCAGGGTTATTGCCATCAGGTTTCTTACCAGTCTTAAGAAGTGCATACAATGCTCTTGCAATAAAGGCGGTAGTAGTCTGAACAGCCTGCTTAGCTTCACCGCCATCAGGTGTAATAACGCCACACATATACTCACCATCGATATAAATGGCGTAGGTCTTAGCATACTGGGCATTCTTGATGTACACTAGAGCAGTATCCTTTTTACCTGCTGGGGACTCTCCTTCTACAGCGTCTACCACCTTCTCAGTGTTCAAGACAAAGGTGTAGTCAGCAACAGTAACAGCCTTTAGTTTGCCCTTAGGATCACTAGTGGTAATGTACTGTTTTGACTCATTATCTTCAAACTTACAAGTCTTAGACACGCCATTAAGGTCAAAAACCTGATACTCCCCAGACCCCATCTGGAGAATGTACTTTTCCTGTTCGTCTCTATTAATTACATGATACTTCTTCTTTGTAGCATCAACACGGTCAGACAAACGTTTGATTGCAAGAGTCGGAGGTCTCTTCTGGAGACCATCGACTTCATTAGGGAACCCATTGACAAGCTCAGTAACCTGATCGGGGAATCTGATGATGTCAGGTTGTTGAGAGACACCACCTTTAAATGAGTGAATGCTTTGAGATACTAGAGGCATGTTTAGCTCCTCTGAGTCTGCTGACTAATGAACTGGTCATCATTGAGGATGTTATAGTTACCATCCGTCAGCTCATAGTCTACAATGTCTGCATAAGCCGCACTCTCCTCTAGCTGGAGGTGTGCATCAATATCCGCAGAGGTAAGGTACCTCATCTGAAATACTCTACTTGCTCTAACAGTAATATACTTTCTGAAGACCTGAGGAAGCTCCTCAAAAGGAAGTTCCCTGACAAGTTCATCCAGAGTAATGCCTTCAGGGTACTCTAGAGCCCCTGAATCAAGATCATAAAAATAACCTCCTCTGCTTACAAACTTATAGCTAGTAGAGACAACCCTTAGGAAGTCTCTACCATAAGCAACTTTGTTAGTAAAAGAGTCAGGCTCCAAGGTAACACTGGTGAGAGTGTTAAAGCTGTAACCCCTAGACTGGATCTCTTGACTGACAGCCTTAAGGATTCTTACAGCATTCAGAACATCCACATTAGCATCATCCTCAAGAGAATTAACAGGACTAGAGCCTACGGATGACAAAATTTCATTTACTGCATCAAGTTCAGTGCTAGGAGTGACAATCATTATTCTTCCTTGTTGTTATTCTTTTCGACGGTTCTTCGAGGCTTAACAGGCTTTGCAGGTGTACTAAGGAGACCCAGTTTCTGAGCCTCCTCGGGGGTAAGCTGATACCCCCACTTGTGCACCTGACAGAAGTAAGTAGTCTCGTAAGCCTTCTTTACTTCTTCAATGGTCATCTATTATTCTTCCTGAGCCGTCTTAACAAAGATACCAACAGCTTCAGGACGAAGACCACCGTGACCAATCGCGTACTTCGCAATGATCTGGTCAGCCTGATACTCAGCACGACGAGCACGTTCCATAGCAAGATCCTTCAGCTTAACCGTACCAACGGCGGAGCGGTGGAACACGATACCCTGAAGACCCGCAGTCTTAATCTTAGCGTTAAGAGCATGCTTACCATCAACACCCTCGTTCAGAAGATGCGGAACTTCGATCACTTCAAAGCCACAAATCGTCTGGAGCTTGCCCGTGTTCGGATCAAAGAGAGCATGGTAGTTAGCGGCATCGGGCATGAGAGCCTTCATCACAGCAGAGTAGCCTTCAGGCGTCAGAAGGCAATAGCGGTCACCCTGCGGGACGTAGTTCTTCGTCATCTGAGCACGAGCCGCGAGGAGACCCTCAAGGATCTTATTGCCGTACGTGGCTTCCTGCGTAACCTCAAGACCCGTAACGAATTCAAATGCCTTACCCGTACCGAGAACCTTGTCAGCGCCCGTACCATTGTCGGGAATATTGCCATCCTTGAACGTAGCGTCCTTAGCGGCCTCATTGGCAAGCTCATTGATAATAGCGCAGTCAGCACCCATAGCAAGAGCTTCGCCGAGCTGACGGGAATACTCGACTCGAACGTCATAATGGTTCATCGCATCGTCGATATCCGTGATAAGGCAGTCAGCCGTAAGGAGACCGTCGATAGCAATGACACGTTCATTGTGTTCCATCTTCTTACGCTGGTCATCAAGGGAGTTACCCGGAGCAAGATACTTAGCACGGGTACGACCCATCACAGCGAACGAGGCCGACTTACCCTGAGAGATCGTTCGAACCTGATGACGAGACATCATAACGGAGGTGCGAGCAAAAGCAGTCAGAACTTCACCCGTGAAGACCTTCATAAAGAGTGCATCACGATCGCCCGCAGAGAGAGCCTGACCCGGATTGGAAATACCAGTAGCGGCAAGAGTAGCCATTTTTAATTATTTTCCTTTTAAAGTATATAAGATTTGTTGTTGTGATAGATAAAATTAAACGCTAGTGACCCACATTCTCTGTTCGACCTGTCGGGTGTATTCAGGATCCCTGCCATAGCGCTTATCGCTCATAGCTTCGATCACTTCAGATTTGTTTGCGAACCCCTTAGGACGATTTACAGGAGTGGCCGTACCGCCATGAATAGACTTATTAGCGGTACCCATCTTGGAAGTCATCTTAGACTTCATGCCTTCAAGCATGAGGGAGACAGCTTCAAGATTATTGTTGTCGATTGCCCTGTTAAAGGAGTCAATCGTCTTCTGAGGGAGATTCTTGGATGCCCAATCGACAATACGATTGTACTCCTTAGTGCCCCCTACGGAATCATAAACAGCTTCAGTGAAGCGAGATTCAAGAGCCTTTCGACTTTCAATGAAACCCTCGATAACCTCAGAAGGATAACCTGCCTTCTCAAGTTCAGCAACAGTTTCATCAGAGAGCTTACCACTCTCCTGATATTCTCGGACAGCCTTATTGAAGTCAACACCCTTTTCCTTAAGGGAGGTCTTCACGGCATCAATAGCCTTTTCGTGCTTGTCTACTTCTTCCTGAAGATTCTCTTGATCTTCATTTTGATCATGAGCAACCACATCATCAGAGTGGTCTTCAGTTCCATTAGCTTGTTCTTCATTATGTTCTTCCCCCGACTTTTCGTTCTGAAGAAGGGGGTCTCCAATATCAGGGTCAACCTCAATCTGAGTCGTAGAAGACTCCATGATCTCGATACCCTGTGCTTCAGCCTCCTCAGTGAGAGACTGAGGTTCATTAAAGTCAGTCATTAGTTATCCTTTAGTTATTCAGGTGCTAGCTGTGCTTCATTGACAGCCATCTGTGCACCTGCGTCAATACCCTGTTGCTGGGCATACTGTTCCATAGCGGCCTGTTGTTCTGCCTGAAGTTCTTCAGGAGTCTTCACTAGACCCGTAGCATCAATATGAGCCGCCGCAAAGATCCTAGTAGCAAGATTGCCAACGTTAAGAGCCTGCATAAACTCAGGGAACTGTTGCATCAACTGTAAAGCCTGAGCTAGATTGTTAAGATCCTGTCCTCGACCAAGAGCATCAATACCTGTGATGATTGATGGTTCAATCTCTGCAATACTCTCATCAATCACAGGGAGCAAACCCTGAGATTGCATCTGATTGTAGACACAGGCAACAAGAGGAAGCTGTAGCTCCTGAGACAGGAGAGAATAGACACCGCCTAGTGTATCCTCAAGTTCACCTGCAACATACCTAATCTCTTCTGCGGTAACTCTGTCTCTACCCACAGCACCACTCTGGACTGCAGAGTTCAGTAGGAACGCATAAGACAAACGAGACTCAATCTGTTGAGCAGTAGTGAGTACCGTCTGCATATCCATGCTCTTATTGAGTTGCATGGGAACAACGTCCTCCATACGACCCCTAACAAAGGCACCGTTCTCTGCCTTAGACAAAGCCCTGATGTTGGTCTGACAAGCAGGAGACACGAGATAGAGAACCTTAGAGGCAATCATGGAGATATCCACAATGCTCTTAGAGAGATTCTCAAGGGAGATAAGGTCGCCTAGGTAATCCTCAACAAAGGATCTACCGTAGTGCTCACCGTCCTTCTTGTTGAATCTAAGGGGAATCCAAGGACTCTTGTTTGCAGGGTAAGTCTGCTCACTACCTGCGACAGGTTCACCTTCAATCTCCTGATAGGATTCCCACTGATAGGTATCTCCACTAGCTACTCGGTAAATGTGAGTATAGATGTCTACCTTTTCGTTGATAGTAGGTTCACCAGAATCTGGGAGAACAGACTGCATGGAATCAGGAAGACTACCCCGGGAAACAGTGTCCTTAGCGACAATCTGAAGGACATTGCCGATAGTGTCTCTCTGAACAGCGTACTCACGAAGAGTATAACACCTCATACCGCCTTCAGCAGGGGGCAGGAACAGAAGTGCATTACCTGCAACGATGAGTTGCTTAATAGCTTCAAACAGAGTTGGCCTAAGAGACTGAGACTCCATGTACTTAACCATCTGTTGCTCCATCATGGACAAACCATATTCGATATTGTCCTTCAGCTGGTCATCCGCAGACTCATTAAGAGCTACAGTTGACTCCGCGTCCAATCCCAGTCTAAAGAAAGGTTGATTAGGAGGCAACAGAGAAAGAAGAAGCTTAGAGGCAAGATTATTAAGACCCCTAGCACCCACAGAATTGTAAGGAGTGGAATAGTTAGTACCACCATCATCAGATTCCTTAGGAAAGAGCATAGGGATCGTATAGGTTGCGCACTTCTCTGCTCTCTGCGTGTACGGGTCTCTGTCTGTCGTGAGTTTGTCATAAGTTGTCTTAGCACCCTCAAGAGGGATATTGCCTGCCTGATGTTCAGTGCCAGCCATACCACATATCCCTCATGTTAAACTAGATTACGGCCTGCACCTGCAGACACATCAGCATTCCCTGCCTTCTTGATCCTAAGTCCCTTCTTGCCCTTACGGAGCTGAACCTTCTTGGTTTCTTCCTTCTTCTCAGCTTCACCCTCAGGGTTCGTAAGCTCAAGCTCAGGAGCAGGCGTAGGTGCCTCAGGGGCACCACCACCGCCACCACCACCTCGGTAAGCACCAAAGGTTGCGACCTTTGCAACCTTCTTAACAGCCTTCTTAATACCACTAAAAAGTCCCATTAAATTTCCTTGTAAAAAGTTTTGTATGAAGAGTAACCTAAGTGTTTCTCAAAGGTGTTCTCCAACATCTTATTGTTGAGTGTGTTGGCATTAGAGAAGGCTAGGAGTCTTACGTTAGTACATGCTCTATTTTCAAGAGCATAAGCCATTGCTCTAGACAAACCAAGACCCTTTTGGAAAGCTACAGAACACTCTTCATTTAGAAAAGTTACTCCCTCAGGTGCATACCAAGGTCTCCCCCTAGACACTAGGGATGCACCCGAGAGAGCATTTTCTTTGTTATAGAAAACAAGGATGATGAAGTCTTCAAATTCACCACTAATGACACCCTTAAGAAACCTACGTACTACACGTACATCAGCGTATTTCTTAATGAAAGGGAGGGAGTCAGGGTCATCTTTGATAATCTTTACACCCTTGTCAATTATCTGTTCTAGGATGTCTCCATCATTAGGTTGTAAGACACCAATCCTAGACACGTTACTTAGGGATGTTAGTCCCTCTGCCAGAACCCACATAATCAATCCTCAGGGCCTTCTTGCCCTTGTTCTTCTTGTGTTCTGCAGTTTCTTCAGCACCCAATTCAGGAGCCTCAGGTTCGAGCACAGGTTGTTCAATGGCAGGAGCCTGAACCTTAACATCGGGAACCTTAGGTTTACTAAAGAGTCCACCCATTAATTATCTCCATTCTGTTTATCATATTTATGTCTAAGGTAGGCAACAACCTGTTGAATACCTAGAAGAGTCTCATTACTCTTTTCGTACCAAATCATCTTTCGAATGTCAAAGACATCTTCAAGTTTCTCAATGAGAGCCTTAGGAACATAAGGAAACTCTTCTTCCTCAACAACATTGTTTTCTTCTTTGTTCATATCTTCCTCCTACCTAGGACTATTGATTTAATTAAAAATAGCCCTAGAGGTATTAGTATTGATTAAAAAGGGTTGTATTTCTTTGGGAGACCCTTAGATTCACCTAAAGGATAATCTTCATAGTGCAAGATTCTAGCCATTGTTGCCTCTCTAATGACATCCTCTTCAGTAAGACCCTGAGACTTGAAGGCTTTCAAAACCTCAGGCCACCATTCAGAATCAGGGTGTGCATTAAGGAGCTTATTGGCTTTTACAGGGCCATAAGTGGGGCATCCCTTATAGCCGTCTGTAACGTCACCAACTAGGGTCTGATAGCACAGCCACCTCTTTGATTCCTTCTCAGTGATGTTGTGCAGGACATCATTACCGAAATCATAGAAGTAACCGGGGATTGTCTTGAAATCCTTGTCCATAGACACTGCGACACAAATATCTTTATAGACAGGACTAGTGCAGTAGATACCCACAACATCATCAGCCTCAAGGTACTTGACTGTATGAGAAATGTAGGTTTCTTTAATCTTGTCTACAAGACCTTTGTAACAACAAGGTTTACGACTAGATCGCCTATTGGACTTATAGTCAGGATTGTAGGTTTTCCTAAAGTTATCCTCATCAGAGAAACAGAATACATAGGTAATCTCTTCACCAATAAAATGCTTATTCAGCTTCTCATCAATAGCAATGAGCATGTCGGTAAAGTAATCCCATGCGTCATCTACTTCAGCATGACAAGTCCAAAGACCGTCTCCCCAGTCGATGTCCTTCTGGACAGCAGAGGATGCCTTAAATGCTAGAATATCACCGTCTACAAAAGCATATCTCATTATTCACAAGCCTTAAGAATAGAATACGCCTTGCAAGTGAGTTTCCAATAATTAATGACCTCACTATAGTAATTAAGGCAAGTAATGTGGCCCCTAGAGGCCGCCTCAGCAATCAGCTTGGCATTCTCACGACAGAAGTCTGCCTGAAATTTCGGATTGTTCTGATCAATATACTTAAGGAAATTAATATACTTATCCATTATTCGTAGTCCTCCTCATCGTCACCCAAGTCGTAATCAGTCTCAAGCTCAATGTTGACATCCTTAAGAGCTTCAATGATAGCCTCTTCAGTAATCGTGTCATAGAGCTCACGTACTCCATTAGGAGTCTCTAGACGGGCATTGAGGTAACTACCATCCTCATCACGTTCGTACCAGAAAATGATTTTGATCTTTTTATTCATAATTACTCCTTAGTGGCAAGAATACCAGTTATCCCCAATCTTACCTTCAGTATCCAACTGACAATTAAACTTAAAGAATTCCTGAGTTTGCCTCATGGATTCCTGAGCAATCCTTACACAGTCTTCTGCGATTTCTTTGGTTCTGCAAGCTACCTGAACCTCATCCTTACCGTTTCCCATATTGCTACGGGTGTCGGACTATCTCTTTACAGCCTATTGGTATTAGCTGTAGTAGGCATTTCGAGACTAGGGGAATCACACCCCTAGCCCCTACGGTTTACACCTAGTCTCTACACTTCCATTCTCGAATCCACTTACAGGCAGAGGAAAACGAGACACCAAAGACTTCACCTAGCTTAGTACCCGTACACTTATAAAGTTTCCAATACTCCTTAGCTTTAGCCTTTCTATCAGCATACCTAGTGGAGTTATGTTCGACTTTATGATCGACGATCTTAACTAGCTCAAGATGACTAAGGTTACAACAGGCACGATTATGGCACTTGTGATGGATCTCATAACCTTCAGGGACTTCGCCATTAGCTTCTTCCCATACAAGTCTGTGAGCCATAATCAAGGGCTTTCTACCTTTGCCTGTATACCTGTGATCTCTAATCCTTAGATAACCATCTTGATTCAGTCTATGTGATGTGGAGACTATGCAACCGTTTTGACCCTGAATCAAGACCATAGGTTTACCACGCATAGTTCCTCCAATGTTTAGCTCGGGATTGCCCTCGTGGGGTTTCCCCGAATTAACCTACTTTAACGTGCACAATGTGGTTTATGCACCCATGCCATCATGGCAAAATCACCGTCCCAACCATGCTTGTACCCTGCTTTACGCATGTTCTCCTCAACAAGGCACACCCACTTCTTGCAAATAAGGGCACCTGCAGATTGCAACAGGGTATTCAGAGCCGAGTGAGGGCTACGTACATAAATAACCCTGCGATCAAGCCCAAGAATACTATGAGTAATACTAAGTTTGTCATTATCAGGGTGAACACGTTTCCTCCAAGTTACCTTATTGACACCTCCGACCCACTCAGAGGACGTAATGAGAGTTCTCTCGATGGCTTGTCGAAGTTTCTTAATAGCAGGGACAGCCTTAAAGAATTTCTCCTTTAGACGCTTACCATCAGCCGAAGATCCACCAACGATCTCCCCAATCTTGGCATCGCCTGCTCCATAAAGGAATCCGTAAATAAACGTCTTGGCGTTGTCTCTTGTTGGCAACCCTGCCATCTTCTGATTATGGGTGTGAATGTCACCCTCAAGGATTTCCTTTATGTAAGCACCGTTGTCGAAAGGATAAAGGAAAGACCCAAAACAACGGAGTTCGAGACCAGAAGCATCAATACCAGCCTCAAACCATCCTTTAGGCACTGTGAACAAAGACCTGCACTCCTTACCATATGGAGACCTTCCCGCAGGTACCTGTGCAACGTTAGGATAAGAATGAGTTGCCCGACCAGTAACAGCCCCATTAGGATTGACGGAGCCATGAATGCGATAGTAACCATCTTCATCTTCCTTCATAAGTTTAAGCCAAGCATTATCACCTTCGGCTAACTGCGCAATACGTTTATTAACCAACAGGTACTCAAGAATCTTAGGTGTCAATGAGATATTCATAGCAGACTGCAGGGTATCTTCGTCAACCTTAGGGGCACCCGTAGGTGTAACCTCAGTAGGCTTCCACCCTCGATCCATAAGAACCTTAGCGATATGACTACGGGAATTAGGATTAAAGATCACCTCCTCATACTGCGGGTAAGGGACACCTGCCTTAATACCTTTCTTAGCGTTATCCCGCTTGTAGACCTTATCGCCCTTGTAGACAGTCCAAGTACCTACCTCAGTAACAAGGCTATCATAGATCTCCTGTCTCTTAGCAGAGAGCTCAGCATAAAGCTTTACTGCCGCATCCTTATCAAAGACAAAACCATTCCTTTCTTGCTTAGCCATAGTCCAAGCGATAGCATGTTCGAGCTGAGTGGCTTTCAATGGGTAACCCTTAGCCATTAACTTTTTGAACAACTTAAGGGTCACCACAACGTCCTGCTTATTGTAAGTGTACATATCGTCTGTAAAGGTGTCCCAAGCATCTTCCTGCTCTCCATAGGTACCTTTCAACTCACCCAACCGATACCCATAAGCCTTGAGAGAGTGGGAACCATAGAGAGCCTTAGGGAGCTTTCCAGAACGCATAAGGCCGACGTCAGTGTCCTTTATGTTAGAATAAATCAATCTGGAGAGAACAAGGGTGTCAATACAGACATCCCTAACATCGAAATCAAATCTCTCACCTTTGAGTTTCTTAAGGGCAGGGATGTCGAATTTGATGATATTGTGGCCTACGATATTATAACCGCTAGTTCCATATCTATTCAGGGTATCAAAGAACTCATCAAGGTCTGTGTATCCAGTGTAATCATCTGTCTTTGAATCATAAACCCAACCACACCAGAACCTTTTGGTTGTGTCAAGCAACCCATCAGTTTCAATATCGAATACAATGTATTTATCTTTTAAAGTCAGCATTTTCTATTTCTCTATAAATAGCTTTGCTTATTTGTTTTCTTTAGGTAAGAGGCCGCATTGATTAGATATTCTTCGTTATCTCTAAAATACCCTAGGCCTTGAGAACTCCGTAGTAGGTTTAACTTCGCCACAGCAAGAACACCTCTTAGAACTCAGTGTCAGCATTAGTAAAGGGGCATTCTTCTCCTTCTCCATATTCCTCCAATCTCCCAGTCTCAGTGTTATATTTAAGATGTCCACTGACACCAGTGTCGCCTGAATGTCTGTTTTTTAACACGCGAATTGTTAGAACATTAGGGTTGTCTCCCTGCTGGTTACGCTCAAGGCCAATCACCATGTCAGAGAGCTGTGCAATAGCCCCCGAGCCTCTTAGTTGACTTAAAGACACCTGTCCTCCCTCTTCATGCCCTTTCTTTTCCGGACGCTTGAGATGTGATACAACAAACATTGTACACTGGGTTTCCTCAACAAGAGAACGAAGGTTAGTCATTAGCTTGTCAATTGCCTTGCGTTCGCCTCCATCCTCATCAGTATCCATTCCAGAGACGACGATAGAGATATGGTCAAGAAAGATCCTCTTGCATCCCAAGGACACAATCATGTACCTAAGTTTACTAAGCAGATTGCCTGAATCAAGAGACCCAAAGTGGTCGTATAGGAAAAATCTTCCGTTCCCAATTGTATCTTTAAAAGCTCTGCTTCGCTCGTCTTCATCTGCACATTCAGGATTGAGTATGAGTCGCTTATTAAGGTGAATTGACATGAGTTCCAAGCCAGTTTTTCGAGTAGATTCTTCAAGAGCAACAATTCCGCAAAGTTCTTCCCGCTGAACACCAAAGTAGTATTCGAGTTCTCTGAGGATGGTTGATTTTCCCATGCCACTTCCACTGGTGAAGACATAAAGTTCTCCATGTCTAGCCCCTTTAGTTTTGTTTTGAAGAGCAACCCAAGGATACTCCACGGAATCCTTAAGGTCATCAATGTCGGTTACGCATTTCTCATACAGGTCTGTACCCGCAACAATACCATCAGGTCTATAAGGCTTTGCATTCCAAATAGCCTGAATAACATCACTACCTTTACCTTCAAGAAGGCACTCATTGGGATCCTTCAGAGGAAGGTTAGCAATAAACGCCTTACCCGCAGGTAACACCTTAGCACACTCTTCACAGGCTTTACGACCGGGCTCATCCATGTCAAACATGAGCACCACTTCGTCAAACTTGTCAAGGTACTCAAGGTTTGCCTCAATAGCCTTCTTTGCCGCTTGAGCTCCATTAGGGATGCTCACAACAGGCCATTTGTTGGACTGAAGTTGACTAACAGTAAGACAATCAATCTCACCTTCAGTAATCACGATCTTCTTACCAGAAGACCACAACTGTGAACCAAAGAGACGCTTAGAGATATTACCAAGGACTGCAAAAGACTTGTCAGGGAACCTGAGCTTCTGTCCAACAATGTTCCCCGAATCGTCATAGTAGTTAGCCACTTGACAGGGAGAACCTTTATAGTCACCTACCATGTACTTGAACTTGGAACAGGTGTCCTGATTGAGCTTCCTTGCAGAAAGATAAGACACCTTAAGGTCATCAAGAGGAATACATTCCTTACTCATAGAATTCTCCTTTTTATGGATTACTTCCCCATCAGATCTAAAATAAGAATTACAAGAATAACAATAGCGGTGGCCATCACTAAAGACACCACAGGCGTCAGAGGAGCCACATTTAGGACAAGGTTCATGATAAAGGAATGTACTCTCTTGATAGTTTCTCATGATTTATGTCATATCTTCGTATGTTTCAATGAGATAACGCAAGCTCTTCCAACCAGTCAGATTAGCATTCTTACGATAATCTTCATCTCGAATGCAAGTATGCTCCAAAGGAGACATATGCTTGCTGTCATAGAGATACTCATACAGCTCAAGGTCCTTCTTGATATCAGGCTTAGAGCCGTCATGATTATTATAGCTGACACGGGCACAGCGAGCCGCAGAGATCTTCATAAGGAGATGGTACTCTTCCTTTCCGATCTCCTTAATGTCCTCATCAGTGATGTACGGAAGGGATACCACAATATGCTCTTTGTCAAGCTCAAGGACACCTACATCCTTGTTATGATAACGAACCATCTCATCGTAAATGGCTCCTGCAAGTTCTCGCATCTCAGGCTGTGCATCAGGAGCAAGCCGAAGAGCAAAGAAGTTATCCCATTCAGTAGCAGTCACAATCACCTTAATGAACTGGAAGGGTTCAAGGATACGGTTAACGTGTTGCTTATGAATACCCAAGCGTTCCATCATATCAGCAGTCTTGTAGGCATTCTCTGCGGCTTCCTCCCAAAGAACATGGAAGGCAGTAGTAGTGACTGGATCAGCCTCAGTCTCACCTACCATGCCCTTCTGATTCATGAAGACCTTAGGGGGAATCACAGGATTCTTTCGTACCTGTTCAATCATACGCTTCACAGGGATAGCACGAGAGCTACTAGCATTACGTGAAAAGACACGATGCGTCATGAACTCGCTATGGATGTATCGAGGATAAACCAGTTCAAAAGTCCACAGGTTTTCATAATGAACAAGACACTTAGCAGTACAAATATTCATTCTTCGTCGTCCTCATCGTTGTAATCTTCCTCATCTTCTTCCTTGCAATACTCTTCATACTCCTCTTCCCATTTCTCTTTCTGATGCTCTTCAAAAGAATCATACTTCTCATCATCAGCATCATTATCAAAATACATATCCTTTCGATAGCTATAGTCATCAGGGTAGTTCCAGTCAGAACGGCGTTCAATGCTCATAATAGTTCCTTTAAGGAAAATAAGGTGGTGCGAGGAGAGGGATTTGAACCCTCACGCAGTAGCATCAGCTTCTAAAGCTGACGTGTCTACCAATTTCACCATCCTCGCTTACTGA